>VAPL011243374.1_pt1 | contig 27421 bp, 26 predicted proteins | sample 3395061 | NCBI WGS metagenome assembly VAPL01 (sample SAMN08290444, study PRJNA428436) | hydrothermal vent metagenome | isolation source: Deep-sea hydrothermal vent chimney 2 | place: Pacific Ocean: Juan De Fuca Ridge | depth 2182 m m | reverse complement strand
TCCAAACCATGCTAAAATAATGAATAAAAGAAGAAGCAAAAATGCTAAAAATTTCTTCATTTAAAATTGTGTTTAGTTAATTAAATAGTTTTTTTGTTGTGATAAATTTAAGAAATTAATTTTACTTTAACATTTTAAGAAATTAATTCTTAATTAGTTAACCGATATTATTTTGCAGATTTAACCAATTCTAATTGGTTGGTATTGGTTTTAGTGAGAAACAATCCGTAGTTTACAGTAGCAATATTTTTTTCAATTTTATCTATAGTACCAACAGCTTTTCCATCAATTAAACGAACATGATCGTTTAATTTGAATTTGTAATTGGCATTGGTTTTTGCAACCTCTTTTTTTACTGTACTTTTTTGTTTCCTAATTTTCTTTACTTCTTTTAATACTTCACGTTTGACAGTCTCTAATTTTTTTTCAGTTGCAATTCTCTTAGTTTTTTGCTGTTTTTTTGCTGCTTTAGATGTAATCCCGATCCCGATAGCTATCGGGACAGTTTTATATTTTTTAGTGTATTTACTTTTTTCGATAAGTACCCACTTCATAAAATCAGCAAGTAATTTCTTTTTATTATTAGTTTGAAAGTAGTTATTTGAGAACTCATTTATTTTTCTTCCAATTGATAACATTTTTTGATTGTTATCGTATAACTCTTGGAAGCTTTCTAGTTTTTCTTGAATTTTTAGTTCTTTTTTTGATAAACTTTTGGAATGCTGTTTGGCTTTATTTTGTTCACTTTCAAGACTTTCAGATGTTCTTCTGAGTTTATTACTTTCCTTTTGAAGTTTAGAAATGGTTTTGTCTAATCTAATCTTTCCGCGTTCAACTTTCTTTTTTGCTCTATTGACAATGCTAAACGGAATACCATTTTTTTGAGCTACTTCAAATGTAAAAGAACTTCCGGCTTGACCGATATGTAATTTAAATAAAGGTTCTAACGTTTTTTCATCAAACTGCATATTGGCATTGACCGTATTTTCTAATTCGTCAGCCAACACTTTTAGATTTGAATAATGTGTCGTAATAATACCGTATGCATTTTTGTTATAAAATTCTTCTAAAAATATTTCTGCCAGAGCACCACCCAATTCAGGATCACTACCGGTACCAAATTCATCAATTAAGAATAGCGTATTCTTATTACACTTTCTCAAAAAATTCCGCATATTTTTTAAACGATAACTATAAGTACTCAACTGATTTTCAATAGATTGATTATCGCCAATATCGGTAAGGATAGTGTCAAAAAAATATACTTCACTACGCTCGTGAACCGGAATTAAAATTCCGCTTTGTATCATTACCTGTAATAACCCAATGGTTTTTAACGTAATACTTTTTCCACCGGCATTAGGTCCGGAAATGACAATGATTTGCTGCTTTTCATTTAATTCTAATGTTTGTGGTACTGTTATAATCTGTTGTTTTTTATTACTTTCTAATAAAATAGGATGGAAAGCATCTATTAATAAAACTTTTTTAAGTTCAGATATTTTTGGTAACAGTCCATTTATTTGTAGTGCATATTTTGCTTTAGCTGAAAGAACATCAATAGCTGTCAAATAATATTGATATTGTTTTAATAAGCCTGCATAAGGCCTGATTGTGTTGGTGAGTATTTTTAAAATTCTAATAATTTCCTGTTCTTCTTCATAAACTAAATTTTGTAGTTCTCTACTCAATTTTAATGTTGCTTCCGGCGCTATAAAAACAATACTTCCGGTTTTTGAGTTCCCTAAAATACTACCTTTAACTTTACGTCTATGCATTGCTTGTACTGCTAATACACGTTGATTGTCGACAACAGATTCTCTAATGTCATCTAAAAAATCATGTTTGGCATAATGATTTAAAGCTTTGGTAAAACTAGTGCCAATCTGTCCTCTTATGGTATTAATCTCTTTACGGATTACTCTTAATTCTGCAGTAGCATTATCTTTTACCTCGCCAAAACGATTGATGACCTTATCAATACTTTCAATGATGATTTTTGTATATTCAATCTCTTCAGAAAAAGTATGTAGTGTTGGATAATATTCTTTGAATTTTTTAAAGAATTTTAATAAGGTATTTACAGTGTCAGAAATGGTAGCCATACTTTGAAATGATATAGACTCTAAAAAACTATCTTCAATGCTTAAGACATGTATTTCATTAGTTATTTCTTCAAAATGATGGTTGGGTATTTTATTTTCATTTTCAAAAGACGCTAAATACTCATTGGTTTGATATAATTGTTGTAATAAGTCAATTTTATTTGAATAAGGTTCTATTTGTAGTATCGCTTCTTTACCTAAATTAGTATTGCAATGGCTTGCAATACTATTAAGAACCGTGTTGAACTCTAAATCGTTCAGTGTTTTTTTTGAAATACTACTGCTCAAAATTGTATATTTGATGTACTGAGACCTTTTAAAAATTATAAATATTAAGGTGATCACCATTTTTGTTTCAAAGGTCTCACTACTTGCAAAGTAACTATTTTAATAAATAATATGAATGTAAATATTGCAGAAAGTTGGAAATCGGTTTTACATGAAGAGTTTGAAAAAGAATATTTCAATAGGTTGGTCAATTTTGTAAAAACAGAATATCAACAATATAAATGTTTCCCAAAAGGGAATAAGATATTTTCAGCCTTTGATCATTGTTCTTTTGATGATTTAAAAGTAGTTATTATTGGTCAGGATCCTTATCATGGTGTAGGGCAAGCTAATGGTTTATGTTTTTCAGTCAATGATGGTATTGATAAACCACCATCGTTACAAAATATTTTTAAAGAAATTGAAACCGATTTAGGGAAACCGATGCCTAACAATGGTAATTTAGAACGTTGGGCAAAACAAGGTGTGTTATTATTGAATGCAACATTAACAGTTAGAGCACATCAGGCAGGATCTCATCAAAACAAAGGTTGGGAAACTTATACAGATGCGGTTATATCACAAATTTCTAGAGATAAGGAGAATGTAGTTTTTTTACTTTGGGGAGGTTATGCAAAAAAGAAAGGAGCAAAAATTGATAGCTCAAAACATTATATTTTAACTAGCGGTCATCCATCTCCATTAAGTGCTAATAGAGGGTTCTGGTTTGGTAATTCGCATTTTGGTAAAACCAATGCTTTTTTAGAAAATAAAGGCTTGCAAATTATTGACTGGTAATTTGTCTTTGGTTATTTTGTACATCATTAATAACCCATTCTAATTGTTCATCTTTTTCTAGTTTAGTTGTAGGGATGTAAACATCTGGCTTGATTCCGAAACCATCAGGGCTAATATGATGAGGGGTTTTTATGGTCATTAAGCCAATCTTCATTTTCACTTTTGAATTAGGGAGTTCTACTGGTGCAAATAAACCGGCTACTGTACCGTTATAAGCACCACCAGTTTCTTCTCCTACAAAAATAGCTCGTTCTGTAGCCTTTAAATGTGTAGATAAAATACTACTCGCAGAAAAACTAGCACCGTTTATGAGTACATAAATATTGCCTTTGTAATTATTTGACTTAGGCTTTCTTGCTTTTGATTGTTTAAATCTAAAGTATGGACTTCCTTCTTTCTTTTTAACTTTTAAGCCTTGATATACAATAACTACCGGATATAATAATGTTGTTAAAGATCTTTTTAGCCAAGATTTAGAATGCATTCTAGGATAAATAAAACTTGCTCTTTTAGTCATTTTTGCATCTTCAATAAAAACATATTCTTTATCGGTCAAATAGGAGTAGAGCTCATCTATTTCTCCTAATCTTCCCCCAAGATTGTCTCTTAAATCAATAATTAAGTGATTGCTATTTGCTGAATCTATTTTCAAAAAACTTTCTTTATAAAACTTTTTATAACCACCATTTTTAAAGCCACGAATTTTCATATATGAAACGACTATTGTAGAATCAGGCTTTATAAATTTAAAATTCCTGGTTTTTTCTTTGGTATAATTATTATATCCATAAGTATGAACCCAAGCTTTATTTTTCTTTTTTCTCTTTTTAGCTAATTTCTTTTCTGCCTTAAGAAGTTTTTGTTTAGTAGTATCTTTAATATTTTTTTTAGTGTATTTAGCATACAAATAGCGAGAATAGATGCTGTCATTTTTTTTAAGCTTTATTAGTATACTATCTTTCCGTTGGTGTGTGTTTAAGTAGTAACTACCAAAATGACGGCTTGTAATTTTAGGAATAAAAGTTTTGTTATAACCATCACCGGTACTTAACTTTTGAAATGATTTTACAAGGTCTTGAGTATTTTCATTGTTTATACTGATAATTTCTGAACCAACAATAAGTGTACTATCTTTTCCGTAATTCTTTTTAATAAATAATTTAGTGTTAATATTTTGAATATTTAATGGCTTAAACGGATTTTCACTTTTCTTTTTAGCTTTTTTTTCTTCTTTTGTTTTTTTTCTATATGGAGGATAAATTACTGTATGACCTTGTTTTATACTAGCAATGATAGGAGCTAATTGTTTGTAAAAATCTTTGCTGGAAATTGGCTTGTCTATACTATTTTTTAATATGTTAAATTTTTTATCTAAGGCATCTTTATTAATATACCAATATAGATCAGGATGTAATTTTTGCAATTTTTTATATGCATAATCAACATCATTATGAAGTTCTTTAGGGCTATGAAGTTTTGTGATTTGCTGATTGTATTTTTCTGTAGAAGCACAACTTGTTAATATAAATATTAAAAAATATATGGTCAATTTATTTTTCATTGCGATTTGGTTGCTTCTGTATGAGTTTACCTAAATTTATATATTATCAATTTCTTACAACACCAAGTGTGGCTCTTTGTCCGGTCAAAATATTCCAGTCTTGTGAAGAAAGTAGATTCCCTTTTTCGTCATATACATTTAATTGAGCTGTATTCGGTCCTGAATAACCTTCATTGATAGCTTCAATATCAATTCGATTATACCCTTTTTTCAAGTCAATGTAAATAATAGTATACAATCCATTCAACATAATGTTTGAATTAATAATTTGTTCATTCACATACACTTTTATTCGATCTCCATCTACTAGACTATGATCGCGAACCTCAATTCTAACTAATTTTGAAGTGCTGTGTAAAGTGCCTAAATTAAAATCACTTGTAAGTTTTACATTACTCATATCCTTTCCGTTAAAGGATCTTTTAACCAAAACATCAGAATCTACTTTGTTTGTTTGAGACATAAAATTGATCGTTCTTTTTTTATTTGTATTTAAAGGATCAAAATATTTTTTGATATTGGGCTCAATTCCAAAAAAGATTTTTTTAGGTTTAAAATTAAGAATAGAAATTTTATTTGTAGTATCAATCAATGTTAAATTCAATGGTTTTATCTCTTTTTGACTATCTAAAAAAAGAGAAATTGATTTACTAGTATCAGCTTTTTTTGAAGTGCTTTCTTGTGAAAAGAGTTGCGTCGAAAAAATGATAATAAATAATAAAGAGATTGATTGTATGTAACTTTTTGTTTTCACTTATTAGTGATAGCATCAATATTAGTGCCGAAGCTTATTATTTAATGTTTTTTTGCAAAAATAGATAAATTTAATTGACACTTAAAGAATTAAATAAAAGGTTTTGTTAAAATTAAAAGAGTTATTCTTATTATTTAGACTAATTTACCTGTAAAAACTTTCAGAATAGTCAGCTAATTTTTTATTTTTAATCTAAAAAATTCCCCTAGGCTCTGCCTTGGGGTTTCCGATTTCACCTCTCCTTGAGGAGAGGTCAAAACTTTCGGAGAAAGTTTTGGGTGAGGTGTAATAAATAAATTTCGGCTTTTGTACCTTTAGGTCAAAGCTTGTGCCCAGCTTGACTGGGTATAAAACGAGCGAAATACCTCTACGGCTCTGCCTAGGGGATAGTTTGTTTTAAGAAATTTATTTGTATTTTTGATAAAATAAAAGTATAAAATTATGGCAACAATAACATTAAAAGGCAATACAATACATACTAGTAATGAACTACCAAAAATAGGTGCGCAGGCTCCAGATTTCACGATGATAAAAAACGATTTATCAAAGTCAAGTTTAGCGGATTATAAAGGATCTAAAGTTGTTTTAAATATTTTTCCAAGTATTGATACCGGTACTTGTGCAGCATCTGTAAGGCAATTTAATAAAGAAGCAGCTGAATTAGAGAATACAAAAGTACTATGTATTTCTAGAGATTTACCTTTTGCGCAAGCGCGTTTTTGTGGTGCTGAAGGTATAGAAAATGTTGTCAATCTATCAGATTTCGCTACTGGCGATTTTGGTAAAGATTATGGCTTACAAATTATTGATGGACCACTGGCCAATTTGCATTCTAGAGCAGTTGTTGTTTTAGATGAATCAGGAAAAGTAATATATACCGAGCAAGTAGGTGAGATAGTAGATGAGCCTAATTACAAAGCTGCTCTGGAAGCATTATTAGATGAATAGTAATCATCTTTGATTCCGCAAATTGAACTTTAACCAATGAAAAGGCCCAATGATAATTTTTTACGTGGTAGAATAAGAAGCTTTAAATTTGCTTTACGAGGTGCTTGGTTATTAATTACTACAGAATCTAGTATTATGGTGCAATTTAGCATTGCAATTATAATGACTATTGCAGGTTTTGTATTTGATATTTCTGCTATTGAGTGGATGTTTCAATTATTAGCTATTGGTTTGGTCTTAGTTGCTGAATCACTAAACACCGGTATTGAAAAATTGTCTGATTTTATCCATCCTGATTATCATAAGAAGATAGGTTTTATTAAAGATATTTCTGCCGGAGCAGCTATTATTGCAGCTATTATTGCTGTAATTATTGGTTTAATTATATATCTACCAAAATTTTCTTAAACTTTTAATCGTAGGCGGATAACTCCTATGGACGCCTCTATTAATTCATTCGCATCAAAATTTTCAGAGCTTTTCTTAGACGAATAAAATTTATGAAGCACTATCGAGATAATGCAAGGGAATTTTATGAAGTGTAAGGGAAGCTCTGAAAACCCTTTGGGAACAATGATAACAAACAATCTGCTTCGGTAATTTTATTTTGAATTGCGGAAGCACATCAAGAATACCTATTTTAAAAAATAAAAAAGGCGTGAGTAAATAGAAAAACTATTCCAAAAAAAATATGCCTCACATCTCATTCATTCTCTTTGTTTTTTGAAAGAAATGAATTAATAGAGGTGTCCTTATATTTTTATGTATTTTTGTTGAGTTATAGTTACTATTAATGGCAAAGAAAAAAAAGACAAGATCTAAAGTTAAAAAAAATCGCATTGTTGGGTTTTTTAAAAGCAAACAAACACACCTGGTTTTTGGTGTGTTTTTGGTATTGTTTGCTATTTTTATGCTAGTATCTTTTGTGTCTTTTTTTATGCATTGGAAAGCAGATCAAAGTCAATTAGATTTGTTTACAGACAGAGTTGTAAATTCTAAAAATCTATTAGGTAAAATTGGAGCTAAAATAAGCCACTTTTTTATTTATAGAGGTTTTGGTATAGCTTCATTTATCATTCCTATTTTAATATTTTTTACAGGACTTTTCTCAGTATTTAATTTACCTTTTAAACCTTTACGTAAGTCTTGGTTTTGGGGTGTGATTACAATGATTTGGCTAGCACTAGCAATTGGTTTTTTCGCACCAGATCATTCATTATTTTCTGGTATTATTGGCTATGAAATAAATGATTTTTTAAACGATTTCATAGGTAGAACAGGTGTGTTTTTAATTTTATTATTCACCTTATTGGCATATGTTATATCTAAGTTTAAGATAACTCCAGAATCATTAAAAACTGCACTTCCGAAAAAGAAAGAAAAAACAATAGGTCAATCAGGAATAGATGATATAACTGATGAAGGTTATATTTCTGAAACTATTCACGAAAATCCAAACTCAGAACTTGAACTTTCTTTAGATGATAAAATTCCTGTTAAAGAGGAAAAGAAACCTATAATAAAAAAAGAACTAGATATTGAGGTTGATACACCACAACATGAAGAAGTAGAGATTGAAGTTGAAAAAATATTTGAAGAAGACCACTTGGTTGAAAACCTTTCTAATAAACTGGTTGAAGATTTTGGCGAGTTTGATCCAACTTTAGAACTATCTGAATATAAATTTCCTACGCTAGACTTGTTAAAAGATTATGGTAATGAAAATATTACTATTGATAAGGAAGAATTAGAAATCAATAAAGACAAGATAGTTGATACACTAAGTAATTATAAAATAGGAATTGCAAGTATCAAAGCAACAATTGGACCAACAGTTACATTATATGAAATAGTACCGGAAGCAGGTGTAAGAATATCTAAAATAAAGAATCTTGAAGATGATATAGCATTATCATTAGCTGCTTTGGGTATTCGTATTATTGCACCAATTCCTGGTAGAGGAACTATTGGTATTGAAGTGCCAAATAAAAAACCTACTATAGTTTCAATGAAATCAGTGCTTTCTACTCAAAAGTTTCAAAATGCAAAAATGGAATTGCCATTAGCCTTAGGGAAAACCATTTCAAATGAAACTTTTGTAATTGATTTAGCTAAAATGCCTCATTTATTAATGGCAGGCGCCACCGGGCAAGGTAAATCGGTTGGACTGAATGCTGTATTGGCTTCCTTATTGTATAAAAAACATCCTGCAGAAGTTAAGTTTGTATTGGTAGATCCTAAAAAGGTAGAATTGACTCTTTTTAATAAAATTGAACGCCATTACTTAGCAAAATTACCTGATTCTGAAGAAGCTATTATTACAGATACCACCAAGGTTATCAATACATTAAATTCATTGTGTATTGAAATGGATAATCGTTATGATATGCTTAAAGATGCGTATGTTAGAAATATTAAAGAGTATAACGAAAAGTTTAAATCCAGAAAATTGAATCCGGAAAACGGACATAAATTTTTACCATATATCGTGCTGGTTATTGATGAGTTTGCTGACCTTATTATGACAACCGGTAAAGAAGTAGAAACGCCAATTGCACGTTTGGCTCAATTAGCAAGAGCTGTGGGTATTCATTTAATTGTAGCTACTCAACGTCCATCGGTTAATGTAATTACAGGTATCATTAAAGCCAACTTCCCGGTTAGAGTGGCATTTAGAGTAACTTCTAAAATTGATTCTAGAACAATTTTAGATGCTCAAGGTGCCGATCAGTTAATTGGTAAAGGTGATATGCTGATTTCAACAGGTAATGAGTTGACAAGATTGCAATGTGCTTTTGTCGATACCCCGGAAATTGATAGAATTACTGATTATATAGGTTCACAGCGTGCTTATGCCAGCGCACATATTTTGCCAGAATATGTTGGTGAAGAAAGTGGCACAGGTCTTGATATTGATATTGCAGATAGAGATGCTTTGTTTGGTGATGCTGCATATGTTATTGTAAATGCGCAACAAGGTTCAGCATCTTTATTACAACGAAAATTAAAATTAGGATATAATAGAGCCGGAAGAATTATTGACCAATTAGAAGCTGCAGGTATTGTAGGTCCTTTTGAAGGAAGTAAAGCACGTCAAGTATTAGTATCAGACGTGTTGGCTCTAGAAGAATTATTAAAAAATGAACAAATTAATTAAGATGAAAAAAGTTATTTTATTATTAGTTACAGTTTTGGTAAGCACAGTAGCATTTGCTCAAAGTGAAGCAAAAGCCAAAAAATTATTAGATGAGGTATCAAAAAAAATGAATGCCTATGAAAATATTTATGTTGAATTTAAATATAAATTAGAAAATAATGAAGAGAATGTACACCAAGAAACTAGAGGTGATGCAACTATGAAAGATGATTTGTATAATGTAAATTTTTTAGGTGTCAATCAGTTATATGACGGTAAAAAAGTATATTCAATAATATCTGAAGATGAAGAAGTAAATATTTCTGATGTTGATGTTGAAGATTCAAGTACACTTACACCTTCAAAGTTTTTCTCATTTTATAAAAACGGATTTTCCTATAGTTGGGATGTTGTAAAAAATATGAATGGAAGAAAAATTCAGTATGTTAAATTAATTCCAATTGATAGTAATTCTGAAATAAGTAATGTATTGTTGGGTGTTGATACAAAAACAAATCATATTTATCGATTAATTGAAACGGGTAATAATAGTACAGTAACTACATTGACAATTACTCAATTTAAAACCAATCAACCTTTGTCTGGGGAATTGTTTTTATTTAATGAAGATAAGTATAAAAAGAAAGGGTACATTATTAATAAACTGTAATAAAAGGGTTGAAATATTTGCAATTCGAAGTATTAAATTAAAACTTCAAAATTCTTGTATTTATAATTACTATATAATCAAACAGATTATCAAAATTTAAACGAGTGAAAATATTAAATAAATATATTCTCAAAAGTTTTTTAATTCCTTTTTTAGCTACATTTTTTATCATTTTGTTTGTGTTGGTAATGCAAATGTTATGGCTTCAGTTTGACAAAATTGCAGGAAAAGGTATTGGTCTTGGTCATATATTTAAATTTTTAGGCTATTTAGCGCAAATGCAAGTGCCTTTAGCCTTACCTATTGCTATATTATTATCTTCTATAATGGCTTTAGGCACCTTGTCAGAAAATTATGAGTTTGCGGCTATAAAGTCAGCAGGTATTTCATTACAACGTTTTATAAGACCATTGGTAATTTTAATGGTAGTATTAAGCGGATTGAATTTTTTATTTTTAAATTATGCATTTCCCAGAGCGGCTTTTAAGTTTAAGAATATGTTGGTAGATATGCAAAAAACACAACCAGCTTTGGCATTAGTACCTGGCACTTTTAATACAGAAATTCCAGGTTATAGCATTAAATTTGCCGAAAAATATGGTAAAGATGATAATCTATTAAAAGATGTTCATATTTATTATGATTTAAATAAAGGTAAGGCGAATACTAAAGTAATCACGGCTAAAAAAGGTATAATTACAAATGAAGAGGGGAGTAAATATATGACTTTAGTGTTGAAAGATGGATATCACTATGATGAGTTAGATGAAAAGAGAAAATCATATAATAAACAACAAAATATGCCTGCTACTAAGGCTCATTTTGAGGAGTATATAGTAAATATTGATATTTCAGTAATGGGTAATATGGATGCAAAAGACTATAAGGAGGACAGAGAAATGCTCAGTTTAAATCAATTAAATTATTATACAGATTCTTTAAAGTTACCTTATGATGAATTCATAGCTACAAAAGCTAAAAATTTTATTAGTAGAGCAGGGTTTAAAACTATAAATAAAGACTCAACAGATCTCAGCAGTATTAATAAAAATATTTTAGAAAATTATGATACCATAAATAAAGTTAAAGTAATAGATAACGCTATAGAATTTTCTAAAAGATCTTTAGAAGATGTTAACGGCTTTAGAAAACTTTTAAAGAATAAACAAAAATTTTTAAATGTATATAACGTAGAATTTCATAGGCGCTTGGCATTTTCGATAGCATGTTTAGTCTTGTTTTTTATTGGAGCACCTTTAGGCTCTATTATTAGAAAAGGAGGTTTTGGTTTCCCAATGATAATGGCAATTATTGTCTTTGTTATTTATTTTTTCATTTCTACTTTTGGAAAAAACATGGCACATTCAAGTACTATAACTGCTGCTTTAGGCGGGTGGTTATCAACTATTGTTTTGTTACCATTAGGTTTTTTATTAATGAGAAGAGCAACAAAAGACAAAGGTATTTTTAATATTGATGTTTTTTTACAACCAATAACCAATTTTTTCAAAAAAATATTTAAAATTAAAGAATCAAATTCCATAAAATAATGATTTCAACTAAATCAAATACCTTACAACTAAATACAATTAAAGAAGCCATTATCGATATAAAAAATGGTAGGATGGTGATTGTAGTTGATGATGAAGATAGAGAAAATGAAGGAGATTTTATTGCTGCAGCTGAAGCGGTAACACCAGAAATGATAAACTTTATGTCATCTCAGGGTAGAGGCCTTATCTGCGCGCCAATTACTGAGAGTAGATCTAAAGCATTAGATTTAAATATGATGGTGCAAAATAATACCGTTTTACATCAAACACAGTTTACTGTATCTGTTGATCTTATTGGTCATGGATGCACTACAGGAATTTCTGTACATGACAGAGCCAAAACAATTAAAGCATTAGTAAATGATGACACAAAACCTCATGATCTAGGAAGACCCGGGCACATTTTCCCATTAAGAGCCAAAAATGGAGGTGTCTTAAGACGAACAGGGCATACAGAAGCAGCAGTAGATCTAGCAAGATTGGCAGGGTTTAAACCAGCTGGAATTCTTGTTGAAATATTAAATGAAGACGGTTCAATGGCAAGGTTACCGCAACTTGTAGAAGTAGCAAAAAAATTCGATTTGAAAATTATTTCTATTGAAGATTTAGTTGCTTACAGAATGCAACATGATTCTTTAATTGAAAAAATTGAAGATTTTGATCTAAAAACGCGTTTTGGAGATTTTCGGCTAAGAGCCTATAAACAAACTACCAATAACCAAGTGCACTTAGCTTTAACTAATGGGGATTGGGAAGAAGACGAGCCTGTGTTAGTCCGTGTAAATTCTACGTTAATTAATAATGATATAATAAGACTATTAACCAATAAACCGGATGATAGTTTTAGTAAGATGTTTCAGATGATTAAAGATGGAGGTAAGGGAGCTATTGTGTTTATCAATCAAGAAAACCAATCATTTAATTTGATTCATAGATTATCTTTAATAAAAGAGTTACAACATGAAAACAAAGCCAAAGTACCAAAAATAAAATTAGATGATAAAGATTTTGGCATTGGTGCACAGATTCTACATGATTTAAAAATTTCAAAACTCAGATTGATTACTAATGGTAAACACATTAAAAAACGTGTTGGTATTATTGGTTATGGCTTAGAGATTGTTGAAAATGTATCATATTAATTACTATTTTGTACTTTAGTTGTCGTGAATCTACTACGAAAAATACTAACTCCTTTTTCTGTATTATATGGCGAAATTACTTCTGCCAGAAATGTTTTCTACAAAAAAGGTATCTTAAAATCTACAAGTTTTGATATTCCGACTATAGTTGTAGGTAATTTAAGTGTTGGTGGTACAGGTAAAACACCTCAAGTTGAATATTTAGTTCGACTTTTACAGGATAAATATAAGGTTGCTATACTCAGTAGAGGTTATAAGCGTCGTACAAAGGGTTTTAAAATTGCTGATGCAGTGACAACTGCTCTTGATATTGGAGATGAGCCTATGCAATATTATACTAAATTTAATAATGTAATTGTAGCTGTTGATGCAGATAGAGTTAATGGTATTACAGAACTTTCAAAATTAAAAGATGCGCCTGATGTTATTTTGTTAGATGATGCATATCAACATAGAAAAGTAGAAGCAGGATTGAATATTTTACTAACCTCTTATGGTAATTTGTATGTAGATGATAAAATGTTACCCTCTGGTAATTTGAGAGAAAAAATTGAAGGTGCTGATAGAGCACAAATTATTATTGTTACCAAATGCCCTGATGAGTTAAGCGAACAGCAACAATTTGAAATCACAAAAAAATTAAAAGCTGAATTGCATCAAACAGTGTTCTTTTCTAATATTAAATACGGAAAAGACATTATTGGAAAAGAAACTAAATTACCAGTTAATGAATTGTCAAATTTTGAGATTGTACTGGTTACCGGGATTGCTAACACAGAACCATTGACAACATTTTTAGATAAAATAAATTGTAAATACCATCACATAAAATTTACAGATCATCATAGTTTTACTGAAAAGGATTATTTAAAGATTACTGACAGATATTCAAAAATTGAAACAGGTAATCCCGAGGTATCGGGATTGATTTTAACAACCGAAAAAGATTATGTGAGAAGTTTTACCGGAAAAGATAATTTTTATTATCTTCCAATAGAAACAAATTTTATTGCGCATCAGACAGATTTTAATAAATTGATAAAAAAATATGTGGAACAAAGTTCAAGAGACAGTTAATTATTTACAACAAAAAGGATTTAGTAAACCCGATTTCGGAATTATTCTCGGCTCAGGCTTAGGAGGCTTGGTAGATGGTATTACAGTAGAATTAAGTATTCCTTATGATGAAATTCCAAATTTTCCTGTATCAACAGTAAAAGGACATTCCGGGAATTTAATTTTCGGAACTATAGCAGATAAAAAAGTAATTGCCTTACAAGGACGATTTCATTATTATGAAGGCTGGTCTTTGCAAGAAGTTACCTTTCCTGTACGTGTATTCAAGTTTTTAGGTGCTGAAAAATTAATTGTTTCTAATGCCTGTGGTGGTGTAAATCCTCAATTTAAAGTTGGCGATATTATGATTATAACAGATCATATAAATATGATACCTGGCCATCCTTTACGAGGAGAAAATGATGAGCGTTTTGGATCTCGATTTGTAGATATGCATGAACCTTATAGTTTAAAAATGATTACTAAATTTAAAGAGATAGCAAAACAACAAAACATTGCTGTGCAGCAGGGTATTTATTTAAGTTTATCGGGACCTACTTTTGAAACTCCTGCAGAATATAGAATGGTAAAACTAATGGGTGCAGATGCCGTTGGTATGAGTACAGTACCAGAAGTAATTGTTGCCAAACACATGGGTATGCACTGTCTGGGTATTTCTGTTATAACCGATCTAGGTATAGAAGGGAAGGTTGAAGAGGTTTCGCATGAAGCTGTGCAAAAAGCTGCAAAAGCTACAGGAAAAAGGATAAGCTTATTAGTACAACAATTTGTTGTTGAATATTAAAACATTGAGCCCAATCGAACCGATATGTTACTTCTTACTTAAGTAAACTGCAGCTCCAACTGTAACTTCATTCCAAGTTTTGCTTTCACCGTCTGGTCCTTTATGTTGTTCAAAGCAAGCTTTGGCTAAAGAAGCCAATGCAGATTGCGTATTCCAATTATCTAAGTTCATTGTACCATTAATTTCTACCAACTGCCCGCTAGCAATATAAGTTACAGGTATTTTTTGTTGTACACCATTCATTAATAGATCTATATCTCCGGTACCATCATCGTTTAAGTTCAACGTTCCGGTCAAAGAAAGGGTTGCTTCCATTATTCCGAAAAATAATTGTTTGAGTTTACCGTCTCGTTCATCATTATCAGAAAATAAACTACTAACCGGAATGCTAAATTTAGCGCCATTTAGCGCTTCAAATGCAGTAGCACTACTTTTACTATTGCTTATACTAATTTCTTTAAACTGACCGTTAACAGCAATTTTATCGGTGGTTTTATAACCTGTCCATTTAACTGTTATGGTTTTTTGTTCAATTGAAAATTGTGCAGGTTCTTTTTTTACTTCTTTTTTACAAGAAACGATTGCAAAACTCAGGAGAATAGCAAACGAAAAAACAGAGATTCTTTTTAAAAGTTTCATATTAGGAAATTTTTTGTTGTGTAATATTTTCTACCAATTCTATATATTTTTCTTTAGCCTCATCTTCACTTATATTATTCAATTGAAACATAGCATTTAGTTTAAAGGCATTTCTTAATTGACTTTCACCTGATGGTGTTGAGTATGTTTTACCTTTGGTTGCCAATTTATAATATGCATAAAATTTAAGCATGGTATCAGGAGGTAATTTTTGAGTCATAGCAGATGCTATCTCAAATGCTATTTCAAATCTTTTATCAAGCGTTTGCATTATATTCGGCAATTACGGTTTCTCCTCCAATTGATTTATCATTCAATGATACATTCACTTTCATGTCTAAAGGTAAAAAAATATCAATTCTAGATCCAAATTTTATAAAACCGGCATCTTTACCTTGAATAACAATTTCGCTTTCGGTTGCATAGTTTACAATACGTCTGGCAACTGCGCCTGCAATTTGTCTATATAAAATTTTACCAACGGTATCATTTTCTACAACAATGGTTGTTCTTTCGTTCTCTTCTGATGATTTTGGATGCCAAGCTACCAAATATTTTCCGGGATGGTATTTGATGAAAACTACTTTTCCACCTATCGGATACCTAGTTACATGAACATTTAGTGGTGACATAAAAATTGAAATCTGTCTGCGTTTATCCTTAAAAAACTCTTTTTCAACCACTTCTTCAATTACAACTATTTTACCATCTGCCGGAGCGATGATTTGATGAAGATTTTCGATGGTATTCCGCTTAGGGTTTCTAAAAAATTGAAGAATTAGTACATAAAAAAGTAGCAAAATAATCATGATCAATTTTCTAAGCCATTCAATGTCTAACAAAGCATCTGTCAAGAAAATCAACAATACTAAAATGACCATTGAGATTATAATAATGGTATATCCTTCTTTATGAAACATTTATATCTTTCTTATTATTTTAAAAATTAAGTTTAAATAATGTTGTATCTGACCATAATTGACAATAAGCATGAGCAAATAGAAACATTTTTATTTTTATTAAATAATGTGTAAATATACGTAAACAAAAGGTGCAGCAAAAATAACGCTGTCTAATCTATCTAAAAATCCGCCATGTCCGGGAATAAAATTACTACTGTCTTTTACACCGGCTTCTCTTTTGAATTTAGATTCAATCAAGTCGCCTAAAATACCAAAAACAACAACAATGGATGCAATAATTATCCAGTTTGTAAGAGATAAAGATGTTACGTATTTTGAAATAAAATAAGAACCAATTATTGCTGCAACTAATCCACCTAAAGCACCTTCAACTGTTTTGTTGGGCGAAACTTTTTCATATAATTTTGTCCTTCCTAATGTACTACCAACTATATAAGCAAAAGTATCACTAATCCATATCAATATAAAAACACCAATGATTATTTTTGGATGATAGGTTGTATTGATAAACGGTATTTGTGCTAGCAATGTAAATGGAATAACAATATATGCCAATGCTAAAAAGTAATGACCTAATTTACTTGATGTCAAACTGATTTTAGATTTGAATAATTGATAAATAAAAGGAATAAATATACTTATAATTAGAAAAAAGTGAAAATATTTGAAGTCTAGAATTGGTAGATTAGCAAACCTGAAATATAGTAAAGTAGCAACTATAAATGTCCATTTATAGCTCAGTTTTATCATTATTTTCAATTCATATAAGCACAATAACATTAATAAGTAAAAAATGAGGTAAAATGATTCTTTTGAATACAATATAGAACCAATGATTATGCTAATATAAATCAGACCGGATATTGCCCTTACAAGAAGTTCCCGCATTTTATAAATCTTCTAATAATAGCAAATATAGGCTTTTTGCATTATTATTACCGAAGTTTAAAAAGTCTTCATCAACCCTTTCAGGTATATAACTTTTTATAGAGCTTATATTGGTTGGAAAACCTTTATGGTATGTTTTTTTCAGTCCCATCAAGCTTTCACTTTTATTTCTAACCAACTGGCTGGTTTTAGCTATTACTATAAAATGCTCGGGTAAATTGGTTATCTTTTTTTCACGTAATTGTTCAGATGAAAATAGAATACTACCGTCTTGAGAAATTAAATGCTCACAATTGGTAAAAAAAGGATAATCATTGTTAATTTCAGAAGTACTTTCTGTTTCAATAATAGTTAAGACCTTTTTTAGATCATCATTAATGCAAACAACTTTTTCCCAATGGTTTTCATTAATAATATCTAAAAGGTTCTGATTTACATCTTCTTGATGAGTGCAATACAGGAATTTACCGCCCCTTTGAATAAAATTCTGCACAAAAGAATCATCTAAAGGAAGATCAGAAAAATCTGGCAGAATTGTATCAACAGGCTCATCAACAATAGGTTTTTGTTGGAAAAATTTTTTTAAAAGATTCATTGTTTTACTATGAGTTTCCCAAAAGTAAAAAAATATAGAAAGCTAAGCGAATTCTGTTGAAATCTCACCCTCATTGTTTACATCTTTTTGAGTCTCAGTAGTAGTTTTCTCAACAGTTTTTTCTGACTTTTTGTTAGCTGTATCTTCTTTTTTAACTACTAAAGGTTCTTTTACAAAAGGTCTTTTTCCAAATATCTTTTCTAGATCGTTACTAAAAATAACCTCTTTTTCGAGTAATAGTTCTGCCAATACAGTTAATTCTTTTTTATGTTTTTTAAGAATTTTTTGTGCACGTTGATATTGTTTTTCAATAAGTGCAGAAATTTCTTTATCAATAAGTTGTGCTGTTTCTTCACTATAAGGTTTAGTAAAAGTATAATCTGATTGTCCTGAAGAATCATAATAGGTAATATTGCCTATTTTTTCGCTTAAACCATACACTGTGATCATAGCACGGGCTTGTTTTGTGATTTTTTCTAGATCATTCAATGCGCCTGTAGAAATTTTATTAAAAATAACTTTTTCGGCAGCTCTTCCTCCTAAGGTAGCACACATTTCATCTAACATTTGTTCGGTTTGAACAATCATTCTTTCTTCTGGTAAATACCAAGCTGCACCTAATGATTGACCTCTAGGAACAATGGTTACTTTTACCAGAGGTGCAGCATGTTCAAGCATCCAACTAACAGTAGCATGACCAGCTTCATGAAAAGCGATGGTTCTCTTTTCTTTTTGAGTAATGATCTTATTTTTCTTTTCTAAACCACCAACAATTCTGTCAACAGCATCTAAAAAATCTTGATGATGTACTGCTTTTTTATCTTTTCTGGCTGCAACTAAAGCAGCTTCATTACATACATTAGCAATATCGGCACCTGAAAAACCAGGTGTTTGCTTGGCTAAAAAATCAATATCAACATCTTTAGCTAATTTTAAAGGTCTGATGTGTACTTCAAAAATTTCTTTTCTTTCATTCATGTCAGGTAAATCAACATAAATTTGCCTATCAAATCTTCCGGCACGCAGTAAAGCTTTGTCTAAAACATCTGCTCGGTTGGTTGCAGCTAATACAATTACATTTGTATCGGTACCAAATCCATCCATTTCAGTAAGGAGTTGATTTAATGTATTTTCACGTTCATCATTACCTCCTGTAATATTATTTCTTCCTCTGGCTCTACCAATTGCATCTATCTCATCAATAAAAATTATAGATGGTGATTTTTGTGCAGCTTGTTTAAATAGATCACGTACACGTGATGCACCAACACCCACAAACATTTCAACAAAGTCAGATCCTGATAGTGAAAAGAAAGGTACTTTTGCTTCACCGGCAACTGCTTTAGCTAATAAAGTTTTACCAGTACCAGGAGGACCAACCAATAAGGCACCTTTAGGGATTTTACCACCTAATTTTGTGTATTTACCCGGGTTTTTCAGGAAATCAACAATTTCTTGAACTTCCTCTTTGGCACCTTCTAATCCGGCAACATCTTTAAATGATGTTTGTACTTTTTGATCTTGATCAAATAATTTGGCTTTAGATTTACCGATGTTAAATATTTGTCCGCCCGGACCGCCACCGCCACCTGCACCAGACATACGACGCATGATAAAAATCCAAATAGCAATAATAAATATAAATGGCAACCACATAAAAATACCATCCCAAATACTGGTTTGCTTGGCATTATCTTTGTCAAAATCTAATTTATATTCAGATTTTTCAGCGTTTAATTCATTTTCGAAATTTTGTAGATCACCAAAATCATAAATATATAGTGGATTCTTCTTATTGAAAAGTGGACCTTTAGTTTTAGAATTATGTTTTTCTTTTTCTAAAGCGTCATCCTTTATGAAAATATGAGCATAATCATCATTTACAATAAGAATTTTTTTAATATCGTTATCCTGAAGGATTACTTTAAACTCATTATCAGATAGTTTACTGGTTGCTAAATCAGAACTATTTAAAAACTGATATCCTATAATTAATGCGAATAAAATTCCGTAAACCCAATAAAAATTGAATTTAAACTTGAATTCTTTAAGTGGTTTATTGTTTTTTTTATCTTGACTCATCTATTCTATAATCTTTATACTGTTTTAGCAGTTTCTATATTTGTAATATTTGCATCGCCCCATAACTCTTCAATGTTGTAATACTCTCTAATTTGTTTTTGGAAAATATGCACAACTACATTTACGTAATCTAATAAAATCCATTCAGCATTAGCTTCTCCTTCAACATGCCAAGGTTTGTCTTGTATAGCTTTACTTACTGTTTTTTGAACTGAACCTGAAATTGCATTGACTTGGGTATTTGAAGTCCCTTCACAAATAATAAAGTAATCACATGCTGTATTTTCAATTTCTCTCAGATCTAAAATGCTTATTTTTTGACCTTTAACCTTTTCTATTCCTTTAATAATCTCAGTAATCAACTGATCAGCACTTGCCTTTTGTTCCGTCATTAAATACCTTTAAATTTCTATGCAAATGTATTAATTTTATCATTATTGATGTCTTATATTTGCAATTATATATGAAGATAGTCAAACTTAATGCCATAGATTCTACAAATTCTTATCTAAAGGATTTAATCAAGCAGACTACCATTGAAAATTGGACTGTTATTGTTACCGATAATCAAATTAAAGGAAAAGGTCAATTTGATAATAGTTGGGTATCTGAAAAAGGTAAAAATTTAACATTCAGTATTTTAGTTAAGTTTGAAAGCCTAAAAGCCAAACAGCAATTTTATTTGAACTATAGTATTTCTATTGCTATATACAATGTATTAAAATATTATATTCCCAAAAAATTATCTGTCAAATGGCCAAACGACATTTTGTCAGCAAATCATAAAATTTGTGGAATTTTAATTGAAAGCTCTATAAATAATTCAAATGTTACCCATGCTATTATCGGAATTGGATTAAATGCCAATCAAGAAAAATTTCCTTCTAATATTTTAAATGCTAGCTCTCTAAAAATAGTAATGAATAAAACTATTGATAAAGAGGAGTTATTAGATAAAATACTACTTGAAGTTCAATATCAACTACATTTGATTCAACAACAAAAGTTTAAAGAGATAAAACAGCAATATGAAAGTATATTATATAAAAAAGGAGTGCCATCAATGTTTGTTGATGCCAATAATAGTGCATTTTTGGGTAAGATTGTTGGCGTAACTACTGAAGGTAAATTGAAGATTGAATTAGACGATGAATCGTTACAAGAGTATGATCTAAAAGAAATTAAATTTAAAAACCTTAGCTAACCCATGAATAATTCGGGTTAAGATTAGCCTTAAGTATTTAAAGCTTTTCTATATTTTGTGCTAAGGTATTGATAAATTTTTGTAATGGGTTTTTAATCATCATTGCCATCATCATATTGAATTTACCATCAAAGTTAAATTGTACTTCACTAGATTTTTCAGTTGTTTTTGTAATAGTAGCGATCAAGTTAAAAGGGAATTGCTCTAGAGCAGAACTTAAAACAATTTTATTTGATGGAATCTGCTCTGACATTTTAACTTTAATTTCTGGCATACCTCTTAAAGCGAATAGAAATCCATTTTCTTTAACCTCAAATTTATCGGTATCTTCAGGCATAATCTTTTCAAAATTTTCAACAACTGATAAAAATTCAAATAATTCATCATCAGATTTTTGAACATTTACTTTTGGGCTTTCTAAATTCATCTTTTAATTTTTTGTATGCTAGTTTTGGTAGTAATATATTTTATTTTTCCTCATAACTCATCCCGATAGCTATCGGAACTCATTCCACTCACTTGGGTTTTTACGCCAGCCTTGTAAAGTTGCTAATTCGCTTTCAGCTATATAACTTGTTTCAATAGCTTGTTGTAATAAATGATTATAATCACTCAAGGTTGTCAATTCTACATGGGCATCTATAAAGTTTTGTACTGCAAATTCGAAGCCATAAGAAAATATAGCTACCATTCCTTTAACTCTAATACCTTGTTCTTGTAATGCTTTTACTGCATTTAAGCTGCTTTTCCCTGTACTGATTAGATCTTCAACAACTACCACGGTTTGATTTTTATCAATTTGCCCTTCAATCTGATTTTGACGACCATGTTTTTTAGGTTCAGGTCTTACATAGATAAAAGGTACCCCCAGTTCTTGAGCAACCAAAACACCAATAGCAATGGCGCCCGTTGCAACACCTGCAATAACGTCTGGTTTACCATATTTTTCTTCGATTATTTTAGAGATATGCTCACGGATATAAGTACGGATTTGTACATGAGATAAGGTCACTCTATTATCACAATAAATAGGTGATTCCCATCCTGATGCCCAAGTAAAAGGATTTTCAGGACTTAATTTAATTGCCTTAATTTGTAATAATAACTCAGCTGTTTTTTTTGCTGTATTTTTTTCAAAAATCATAGCGTCAAAAATACATAAAATTTTTAATAAGAAATGTTTACAGTTTTTATAAATGATTACCCGATATACTTAACGGATAACTTACAGTATAGTACAGAAATTAATTTTTTTAGAATTATAGATATAAATGTTTTAGAGTTTATTAAAAGATTAAAAGTAGATGAGATGGAAGATTTATATTTATATGATGAAGATATAGAGATGCTTTTTGAAAAGTTTAAAAATAATTTTAAAGTGATTAAAGCTGCTGGAGGTGTAGTTATAAACAATAAAAATGAAACACTATTTATTTATAGAAATGATATATGGGATTTGCCCAAAGGGAAAATTGAAAATAGCGAAACTATAGAACAAGCTGCAATTAGAGAAGTGGAAGAGGAGACGGGAGTTAAGGAATTAGAAATCATAAAAGCATTAGATACCACTTATCATATTTATAAATATAAAGAAAAATATGTACTTAAAATTAGTTATTGGTTTGAGATGAAGACCCCTTTTACCGGACAATTATTTCCGCAGTTTGAAGAGGGAATTACAAAAGTTGAATGGCTTAATAAACAAGAAAAAAAAGAGGTTATGAAAAACACCTATGCTAATATTAAATTGTTGGTTGTAGACTTTATTTAACGTGAGCTCGAAGTGATAATTTTAGTTTTAGAACTGATAACTAGTGTTAAGTTAAGTGTACTGTGTCGTATAAGTCGCAGGTATTTTTGTCTCAGACGATGCAAAAAATATACGCCTAGCCATAGTTACGCAAGTATTTTTTAAAGAAGTATGGGGCAAAAAGAACAAGACTTGGTTTGGCTAAAGTATGCTTAACTTAACACTAGCCTTTTAAATGCGAGTTAATAACTTTAATGTCTCCTCGAGCGCAGTCGAGAGGTTTTTTAATAGTTCTCGATTGCGCTCGAACGGACAATGTTCGGTATATCAATGAATTTAACTTTATAATAAACATTTTTATGTCGAACTCACGTTATTTAACTTGCCAGTTCGAGTAATCCCGAGCATTCGAGATTATATCGAGAACAGTTTAGAAGGTTTAAAGATAAAGTTCTCGATACACTACTTAAAAACGTGGTACTAGAACTTGTAAAAAGTTACCTAATTCAACACATGATACTGAAAATGTGTTTTTTTATGGTAATGGTGGCAAAATAGTTGGATAATTCTTGCTTACGCTTATAATAAACGTATTTTTGCCGCTTCTAAAAAAACGGCGATTATGACTGAATTCATTATTAAACGAGCAAAAAATGCAAAAAATGATATTCTATCAGGCTTAACGGTTGCATTGGCTTTGATACCGGAAGCAGTTGCATTTGCATTTGTAGCAGGAGTTGATCCTTTAGTTGGTTTGTATGCAGCCTTTATGATAGGTTTGATAACTGCTGTTTTTGGAGGAAGACCAGGTATGATCTCAGGTGCAACAGGTGCTTTAGCAGTTGTAATGGTTGCTTTAGTAGCAAAAGGGAATGCGCTTGGAGTTGAAGGAGAAAATCTCGGACTGTATTATTTATTTGCTACCGTTATTTTAATGGGGTTTATACAAATGCTTGCAGGAGTTTTAAAACTTGGGAAGTTTGTACGTTTGATTCCGCACCCGGTAATGATGGGCTTTGTAAACGGATTGGCAATTGTGATTTTCTTATCGCAATTAGGAATGTTTAAAGAAGTTGTAAATGGTGAAAAAGTATGGATGGAAAGCGCACCACTTTTAATAATGATAGGGCTTGTTGGTTTAACAATGGCAATTATGTTTGGTTTACCAAAACTGACTAAAAAATTGCCTGAGGCTTTAGTAGCAATATTGGTGGTTTCCGCCATTGTGATTTTTGGAAATTTAGAGGTAGCAACTGTTGGTAGTTTTATAAGAGATGGAGGAGGAGGAGGCTTAAAAGGAGGTTTACCACAATTCCAATTTGACATTTTTAATAAAGTACCATTTAACTTAGAAACTTTAAAATTTATATTTCCTTATGCCTTGATCTTGGCGGCAATTGGGTTGATAGAATCATTAATGACCTTGAATTTAATTGATGAATTAACTGAAACCAGAGGAAACTCAAACAGAGAATGTTTAGCACAAGGTGGCGCAAATATTGTTACTGGATTATTCGGTGGAATGGGAGGCTGTGCTATGATAGGGCAATCGTTAATTAATATAAAAGGTGGAGGTAGAGGTCGTCTTTCGGGTATTGTAGCTGCCTTGTCATTATTAGCCTTCATTTTATTTGCTTCGGGTTTAATTGAACAAGTGCCAATTGCAGCTTTAGTAGGCGTTATGTTTATGGTGGTTATAGGTACTTTCGCTTGGAGTAGTTTTAGAATATTAAATAAAATTCCTATCAGTGATGTTATTGTGTTGATTGCAGTTTCTGCTTTAACTGTAATTTTCGATTTAGCCATTGCAGTGATTGCAGGTGTTATTATTAGTGCATTGGTATTTTCTTGGGAAAACGCAAAACGTATTAGAGCGCGTAAACGTATTCGTGAAGACGGTACTAAAGTTTACGAAATATGGGGACCACTATTTTTTGGATCTGTCATTGCTTTTAATGAGAAATTTGATGTAAAAGGCGATCCTGATAAAGTGGAAATTGATTTTGTAGAATCACGTATTAGTGATCATTCAGCATTGGAGGCAATTTTTAATCTGGTAAATAAATATGAAGCTGAAGGAAAAACGATCAAGTTAAAACACCTGAGTGAAGATTGTAAAATATTGCTGTATAAAGCAAGTCCGAAATTTCACGAAGTGATTGTTGAAGACATTGATGACCCACGTTATCATTTAGCAGCAAATCCTGAAAAGTTTACAAAAGGGCTTTCAGAGTATAAGGATTTGTAGATTGTTTGAGCGGTTTTGTTTATCGGTTACTGTATGGTGTCGTAGCATCCTTTAGGGCATTATACAGATTATTGCGTACTCATATTTCCTTCTTTTACTGCAAATGAGTAAATCTTTCTCATGATAGGATAGATTTTTTCTAGCTGGTTGATTGTAACTGACGGGGCTTGATATGTCACCATTGTACCAGCAGTTGTTGTATGTGCTGCTCTATTTCTCTCTGTTATTAAATTATTTAAAACAGCATCCAATACTAATTTTTCACCAGTACTATTAAGACTAATCTCTAATTGTTCCATGCGTATAATACCAATAGTTTGCAACATCATTTTCCTGAAATTAGTATTGTATTTAAAACTGTAATTTTTATTTACAATATTATTCATTATGTCTCTATAAACTATTGTACGAATTTTGTCCTTTACACACCTTTCAGCCACTTTATCAAAAGACTCTTCAATCCAACTGCACAGCTCCATAACCGCAAGTTTAGCATAATGAGTCGATCTCGGATGACTTGTTGAGTTGTGATAGTTGTCGAGATCTTCAAGAAGTTTTTTAATGTCTTTTATCAAGATCATGTCTAACCAAAAATTTCAACAGCTCTATTTAACCTATTTATTACCTTTCCCTTCTGAGCAACCCCCTCTTTTAACGCATCAGTTGAAAATAAACCATCTCTTACTAATTGTTGATACTTTGGATGTAAATCATCTTGATTATTTCTTAACGTGTTTAAATTTCTTTGTATACCAACATAAACAGCTTCAATAATTGATTTACTCAGTTTTCCAATTGGTTGACTTCCAAAAATTCTATTGTAGATAATATCAATTACGGCATCAAATTCTTTTCGCAAATTTTCAATGACCACATTGCTCAAATCACGTCTTTCAAACATAAAATCATTTAACCATTTGCTTAGTTTACCACTGTAATTTTCATAATCCGTTGAAAAGGCAAGGAATCTGAGATTTAACTCCTCGAATGCAAACCGGTAAGTTTTGTCAGGATTTATTGCAAATGCACTTTGATAAACTGGATGCTTGACCAATGATTTCAAGAAATCATTGAAACTTCCACTATAGATACAGTTTCTTATTTCTTGATTATTTAATTTGGAACCTCCTGAATTAAGTCTGTGAAAAATTGTAAATAAATATTCAAGATGACTTTTTTTCTTATGATCACAACGGATTACTGTGATTGGAATTGTAAGATTTTGTACTCTTGAATAATAAGTTGGATTATTTTTCCTTATGGATTTAACTGATTTACCGGACAACTTTTTGTCAATGTCTTCTAAAGAAGAAAGTTCCCATTCATCTTTTGAAAGAAAATTGATGATTGTTTGAATTCTTTGAAGTCCGTCTATGACATATCTTTCATTAGCTTCAAAATCAAAACTAAAGCACATACTTGGAATCGGTAGCTGTTTTACTAACGAGTCAACGAACCTTGTTTGTGAAGGTTTAGGCCATACTACATCACGTTGAAAATATGGTTGTATTTCAATTTGTCCAGTTTGATACATTCTGTATATATCTGCACATGATCTAAGTTCGTTAAAAGCAATGATATCTTTAGGGGGGAGCTCATCAAAATCATCCTCAGAACTTTGATTAACTTCTTCTTTTATCGATTCGTCAAAAGGATATTCTTCTTCTTTTTCCATATTGTTTATTTAATTGTGCACAACGTAAGGATTTATATTTGTTTTAGGCTCTAGTTTAAAGTAACGTTGCTGTTCATATCCCATACATAATAAGGGTTTATAAGTTTTATAGATATAATTTCGCTGTAAAATAATACAGAATATGAATTTTTAAGTTTTAAAATAAATTATATCAACGCAAACCTAAACTAGAGTCTTGTTTTAATAGTTTATGTCCACTGTTAAACGAAGTTAACCTTTTTCTACTAGAAAGTCAAATAAACAAAAAAGCCTGAGTGTTAACTCAGGTTTTTGTATAAGCAAGAAATTGTTTTTATTTTATTTTATCAACTACAGCTTTAAAAGCTTCAGGATTGTTCATAGCTAAATCAGCTAAAACCTTTCTGTTCAATTCAATATTATTGGCTTTTACTTTACCCATAAATTGAGAATATGACATACCATACTGACGAGCGCCAGCATTGATACGTGTTATCCATAAACTTCTAAAATTACGTTTGTTGTTTTTTCTATCGCGATAAGCATAAGACATTGCTTTTTCTACCGCATTTTTGGCTACTGTATAAACGTTTTTACGTCTGCCAAAATAACCTTTGGCTTGTTTTAATATTTTTTTTCTACG
>VAPL011087617.1_pt1 | contig 27458 bp, 25 predicted proteins | sample 3395061 | NCBI WGS metagenome assembly VAPL01 (sample SAMN08290444, study PRJNA428436) | hydrothermal vent metagenome | isolation source: Deep-sea hydrothermal vent chimney 2 | place: Pacific Ocean: Juan De Fuca Ridge | depth 2182 m m | reverse complement strand
TTTCCTTCAGCATTAGGAATTACCACCGGCTCATTTCCTTCCATTACAGAAACACATGAGTTGGTTGTTCCTAAATCTATTCCTATAATTTTACTCATAATATATGTTTTAGATTTTTCGTTTTTAATTTTTAAACTCCGCAAATAAATAGTCAATGACTATGCCAACAGGTATTTTACGAGGTTTTGGCAGAAATCAGGAAATTTGAAATGACATTGTGGCAGGAAAGTAGTGTTTTAACCTATGACCATTTTTCAAATAGAACGCAGATGACGCTGATCTTTTATGATCTACGCGGATATTTATTAATAAATCAGCGAAAACCTGCTTAATCAGTGTCATCTGCGTTCTATTTCACCTATCAAAAGTAATTTGTTGACATGCAATTATCTTCATCGTGTAAACACAAATTCCGTTTCTGTAGATAAATTCGTATCAAAAGCATAACCCTCAATATTGAAACCTTTAAGGTCTTCGGCAACTTCTATATCATTATCAATAATATAACGCACCATCATTCCACGTGCTTTTTTAGCAAAAAAAGCAATCATTTTTAATGTTCCGTTTTTGTAATCTTTAAAAACCGGAGTAATTATCGGGACTTTCAATAATTTAGGTTTTACTACTTTAAAATATTCATTACTTGCTAAATTTATAAAAGGTTCATCATCTGTTAATTCATTATTAAGTGTATCGGTAATTGCAGTGTCCCAAAACCGGTAGAGATTGTCTTTTCTGCCCACTTTTAGTTTTGTACCCATTTCCAATCGATAAGGCTGCATCAGATCTAACGGTTTTAAAATACCATATTGACCGGATAGAATACGTAATTTATCTTGTAGTTGATCTAATTTATCTAGTGGAATGGTATATGCATCCAAACCCTCATATACCGTTCCTTTAAAAGCAAAAATAGCCTGACGTGAATTGTCTAATGTAAAAGGTAAACTCCATTGTTGATTGCGTTCAAAATTCAGTCGACCTAAATTATCAGAAATATTCATCAATTTAGATAATTGTTTTACGCTTTTCTTTTTTAAAACTCCTGCCAATTTTTCTGATTGCTCTAAAAAAACAGCTTGAGTATGTTTAGCTGTCGGTACTTTAGATTCGTAATCTAATGATTTTGCCGGTGAAATTACTATTTTCATTGCTTAATGTTGATTTGTTTATGGATTCCTGCTCCCGAAGACTCGGGACAGGAATGACAGCATAAAAGTACAATTCAAAAAAAGGAATTGTCAAATTTTATATTATTTTAAATTTATAGTTATATTGATAAAAGTAATAGTAGAAAAAGTTTAGTTTATTTTTAATTGATTTTCAGTTAACTTCTTTATATATTGCTAAACAGAATTGAAACTCCACCAAGCTTAAAATTGAAACTTTGATAATTTAATTACATATTCTAAATGCCTATTTATATAGATGATACGTTCGCAATTCCTCCAAATGAGGAAATCGGTCTATGGAGATACATGAATTTCTCTCAATTTGTTAGCCTGATAGTAAAATCTCAAATATTCTTTAGCAAAATTTCTTATTTGGGTGATGAGTTTGAAGGAACTTGGTTTAATTCATTACGTAACTCATTTGAAAAAAAGAAAAACTTTTTTCCATGGGGTTATGAAGATTTAGAGAAAGTTACACTTTCAATGCGAAAATCTATTTGTGTTAATTGTTGGCATATAAACAATTATGAATCTGCAGCCATGTGGAATTCATATTTAAAAACAAATGAAGGTATCGCAATTAAGACGAGTTTAAAAAAAATGAAAAAAGCTTTTTTGAATGTGAATCAATATATAAAAGCCGCAAAAATGATTTACGCAGATTTTGATGACGATTTACTGATAACAAATCCTGCTACACCATTCCATACAAAACTTAAGAGTTACGAATACGAACAGGAGCTTAGGTTAATGATTGACTTAAATAATGAAGAGCTTAATGATAAAAAATACCTAGATGGAAAGTTCATAGATGTTGATCTTATTGACTTAATTGATGAAATATATATTTCTCCAAATTCACCAAGCTGGCTTATTAATCTAATGAATGATCTTTTGAAAAAATATAACTGCAATTTTCCAATTATTAATTCTCAATTAAAAGATAAATCCCTGAAATAAGGGTCTTATAAAAAATATACCATTACTATTCTTAATGAGAAAACCTCTCAATCAACTCTTCTGATGTACAGTATAGCCTCTCCATTTTTCTAAACAAAGTTGCATATTTTCAGGTATTTCAGAATCAAATTGCATCCATTTTTTAGTAGTAGGGTGTTCAAGACCTAATGTTTTGGCATGTAATGCTTGACGTGGTAATACCTTAAAGCAATTATCTTCAAATTGTTTATACCAATAATAATTTATAATGGAATAGACTAAATCGATTATAGATGTCTAGCTGTTAGTTTAGTTGCATCTTAACTTAATTTCATCGAAGTCGCTTATCAATTTGATATAGTTCATTGAGACAGGAACTATATCTTAACACCAGGCTTCATACAAAACATCACCTCTGAGTTCAAGAAATTACCTCCAATTAATTTTTATGAACCTCTTGTTTTTGACAAATTCTTTAGGTGTTTTATCTAAAATTTCTAATCTTAAGGCATCTATCAAAGCATCTTTATAAAAAGAATGGTGTATAACAATACTAACTTCTCTTACTGGTTTGGGTTCAGTAAATTGAATATTACAGCCAGTATCATTTTTGTTAATTGCCATTTCAGGTACTAATGTAAACCCTCCATAATTATCAACCATTTTTTTTAAAGCCTCAATTGAACCACTCTGAAATTTAATATTTTTATTATTATTTGAATTATTACATATATTTAAAACTTGATTTCTAAAACAATGTCCGCTTTTCAAAAGCCATACATTATCCAATTTTTCAATTTCCTTTGCTGAGATAGTTTTCTTACTTTCAATAAAGTCTCTTTTTTGTCCATAAAATACAAATGGCTCATTATACAGTTTTATTTCTCTAATAAATGGTTCATTCAATGGAGTAACCAATATTCCAATATCTATTTCTTTTTTTTGTAATGCTGAAATAATATTAGAAGTTTGCATTTCATCAATTTTTAGAATAGTATTTGGATATTTCTTAGAAAAAGAGCCTGAAATTAATGGAATTAGATATGGAGAAATTGTTGGAATTACGCCAATTTTAAAACTACCATCTATATTATCTAATTCTTTACTCACCATTTTTTTTAAATCAATTACTTCACGTAAAATTATTTCGGCTTTTTTTATAAACATTACCCCTAAGTCGGTTGGTTCAAAAGGAGATTTACTTTTATTAAAAATAGAAAAACCTATTTCGTTTTCTAACTTTTTTACTTGAATAGTTATTGTTGGTTGAGTTACAAAACATTTTTTGGCAGCGGTTACAAAATGCCTATAAGTATTTAAGGCAATTACATATTCTAGTTGTTGTATAGTCATTAATATAGATTTTATATATACAAATATAGAATTTATTAATTTGATTTATATGGCAATGGTTTATATATTTGTACCATTCATAAATAAAAATATTTAAAAATGAAAAAATTAACAACATTTATCATTTTGTTATTATTTCTTGCAGCTTGCAAAAATGAAAATAGTAACAAAACAACAGACACAGTTTCAGGAGCAACCAATACTAAGAAAAGTCACTTAAATAAAAGAGACGCTTCTAATAGCGACTGGTGGCCTAATAGATTGAATTTAGGTTTACTACGAAAGCACTCTACATTAACAAATCCTATGAATGAGGAATTTGATTATGTAAAAGAGTTTAAAAGTTTGGATTATAAAGCGTTAAAAAAAGATCTACGTGCACTTATGTCAGATTCTCAAGATTGGTGGCCAGCAGATTATGGAAGTTACGCAGGTTTATTTATTAGAATGGCTTGGCATAATGCAGGAACTTATCGTTCAGGTGATGGTCGTGGAGGTTCTAGGTCTGCTCAACAACGTTTTGCACCACAAAATAGTTGGCCTGATAATGCTAATTTAGATAAGGCAAGAAGATTGCTTTGGCCAATAAAGAAAAAATATGGTAATAAAATTTCATGGGCAGATTTAATGATTATCACAGGTAACGTTGCTCTTGAATCTACAGGGTTTAGAACTTTTGGTTTTGCAGGTGGAAGAGAAGATGTCTGGCAACCAAATGAAGATGTATATTGGGGAGCTGAAGAAAAATGGCTAGACGACAGTAAACGTTATTCTGGAGATAGAAAACTTGAAAACCCTTTAGCAGCTGTTCAAATGGGATTGATTTACGTAAACCCAGAAGGACCAAACGGTAATCCAGATCCGCTTCTAGCTGCAAAAGATATTCGCGAAACATTTGGAAGAATGGGAATGAATGATGAAGAAACTGTAGCGCTAATTGCAGGCGGTCATACGCTTGGCAAAGCACACGGAGCTACTAGTGTGTCTCACGTAGGGTCAGACCCAGAAGCATCTGATATAGAAGCACAAGGTTTCGGCTGGAAAAGTGATTATAAATCTGGTAAAGGATCAGATGCAATTACATCTGGCTTAGAAGTGGTATGGACATCTACTCCTACAAAATGGAGTCATTTATTCTTTTTTAATTTATTTGAAAACGAATGGGAATTAACAAAGAGCCCGGCAGGTGCGCATCAATGGGAACCTAAAAATCCTAAAATGATGGTTCCAGATGCTTTTGATTCAGATAAAATGGTTAAGCCCGGAATGTTTACTACCGATTTAGCATTAAGATTCGACCCTGTTTATGAAAAAATATCAAGAGAATTTTATAAAAATCCAGATACTTTTGATGAAGCCTTTGCAAGAGCGTGGTTTAAATTAACACATAGAGATATGGGACCAAAATCTACTTATTTAGGACCAGAAGCACCAACAGAAGAATTGATTTGGCAAGACCCAATTCCAACGGCTGATTATCAAGAAATTACTAAAAATGATATTCAGACTTTAAAGAAACAAATTTTAAGCTCAAATTTAACAATTAACGAAATGGTATCTACAGCTTGGGCTTCAGCTTCAACATATCGTAATTCAGATAGAAGAGGTGGAGCAAATGGAGCAAGAATACGTTTAGAGCCACAAGTAAACTGGGAAGTAAATAATCCCAAACAATTGAAAAAAGTATTAACTGTTTTAGAACAGATTCAAAAAAAGTTCAATGCTAAATCAATTACAAAAAAAGTATCGATAGCAGATTTAATTGTATTAGCAGGTACTGTTGGAGTAGAAAAAGCAGTAAGCAATGCCGGTTATAATTATAAAGTACCGTTTATTTCAGGTCGTACAGATGCTATTCAAGAACAAACAGACATTAATTCATTTAACCTTCTTGAGCCAATGGCAGATGGTTTTCGTAATTACTTAAAAACAAAATACACAATTTCTACAGAAGAATTATTGGTTGATAAGGCACAATTACTAACACTGACTGCTCCTGAAATGACAGTATTAGTTGGTGGAATGCGAGCATTAAATGCAAATTTTGATGGAAGCAAAAACGGAATATTTACAGCAAATAAGGACAAACTTACTAACATCTTTTTTGTTAACTTATTAGGAATGAGTGTTGAATGGGAAGCGACATCTGACACTAAAGAAGAATTTGTAGGAAAAGACATTAAAACAGGAGCTAATAAATGGACAGCTACAAGAGCAGATTTAATATTTGGCTCAAACTCTGAATTAAGAGCATTAGCAGAATATTATGCAAGTGATGATTCTAAAGAGCAATTTGTAACAGATTTTATCTCAGCTTGGACAAAAGTAATGAATCTTGACAGGTTTGAATTAATTTATAAATAAAACCCAACATAAACTATCATATTATTAAAGATGAGTTCAATTAAAAAATATAAGAGGCTACCTTTATTGATAGCCTCTTTTATTTTTGCATAGTGTCTCGTCTTGAAATATCGTTACAAAACAAAACAAGTACGAAAGCCTAACAAAACGTAATTGTAGATTTAGTGATAAGTTTAAAGTTTATTTTGAATAAACCTTAGTCATAATTTGAAAAGAAAATACTTCAAAATTCGCAACTACGCTTACATAGAACGATAAGTGTAACTCAAAATTCATTCTTTTTTGATGTATGTATGCCATTTGCATATCTTCAGATATTTCTGAATAAAATTACAACCATTTTCTAGCAATAATTGTCCATTTGAATTTTTAGAAAATTTTCACTTGATGGTATGTCAAGTCAGCCTCAATCCATCCTTTTTAAATTAAATTTGATATATTTATATCGTAAACACTATAAAATCAATCAACTAAATGAAAAAGCAACTAAAAACTACACTCATTCAAAATATTTTTAGAATCCTTTTGGCTTGTTTTATTTTATATGCCGGGATTAGTCACCTTACATTTAACAGAATAGAATTTCAAGCTCAAGTACCAGATTGGGTACCTTTAGGTAAAGATCTAGTCGTTATTTTATCAGGTATTATAGAAATAATTCTTGGTATAGCAATGCTTTTTTGGAGTAAAGAACGCGTAAAAGTTGGTTGGGCATTGGCTTTATTTTTTGTATTGATCTTCCCTGGAAATATTTCGCAATATCTAAATAATAAAGATGCTTTTGGTGCAGCATTAAATTCTGATAATGCCAGATTGATACGTCTTTTTTTTCAACCTATACTTATTGTTTGGGCGTTGTGGTCAACAGGTGCTTGGAAAGCATGGAGAGAAAGAAAAAGAGAGCAATAAAGAAATTTCTTAAAACGAACTATCCCCGAGACATCCCGATAGCTATTGGGAATAGGGTTCGATCGTTTTGTTTTGACCAAAAGGTACAAAAATCGTCCCGAGAATTCGGGATATTTATTACATCTCACTCAAAACTTTCAGAGAAAGTTTTCACCTCTCTCCGCCAGAGGCGGAAGGTGAAATCGGAAATCCTAAGGTATCCCGAGTACTCGGGATAGGGGAATCTTTAGATTGATTTTCTAAAAACTTATTCCTTTTGATGTACCGTATAATTCCTCCATTTTTCTAGACAGAGTTGTATATCTTCGGGTATTTCTGAATCAAATTGCATCCATTTTTTGGTAGTAGGGTGCTCAAACCCTAGAGTTTTGGCATGTAATGCCTGACGTGGTAATATTTTGAAACAATTATCAACAAATTGCTTGTATTTAGTAAAAGTAGTGCCTTTTAAAATTCGCTCTCCTCCATAACGTTCGTCATTAAATAAGGTATGACCAATATGTTTAAAATGCGCTCGTATTTGATGTGTTCTGCCCGTTTCTAATTTACATTCTACCAAGGTTACATAACTGAATCGTTCAACAACTTTATAATGTGTAACTGCATGTTTGCCATATTCCCCGTCAGGGAAAACATCCATTTGCAATCTATTTTTAAAACTTCTGCCTATATTGCCTGTAATTGTGCCTTCCTCTTCTTCTATATTTCCCCAAGCTAAGGCAAGATATTTTCGCTCCGTTGTACGGTCAAAAAACTGATTTGCCAAATGTGTCATAGCTTGTTCCGTTTTTGCAACAACTAATAAACCACTGGTATCTTTATCAATTCTATGAACAAGTCCGGGGCGTTCATTAGAATTTGTAGGTAAATTTTCTACATGGTAAATCAGTCCATTTACCAATGTACCACTATAATTTCCATGTCCGGGATGCACAACCATTCCCGCAGGCTTATTGACAACTATTAGATCATCATCTTCATAAATAATATCCAGTGGAATATCTTCAGCAACCAATAAATTTTCATGTGGTGGATGTGCCAATACAACTCTAACTACATCGTTGGGTTTTATCTTATGATTTGCTTTTACAATAGTATCATTGACCAAAACATTACCGGCTTTAATAGCTTGCTGTATTTTATTTCGGGTAGCATTTTCAATAAAATTCATTAAAAATTTATCAACTCGTAATGGCTCTTGTCCTTCACTGGCAGTAAACTTATAATGTTCAAATAGATCCTCTTGTTCAGTATCTAAAATATTATCTGACATTTTACAAAAAGATTAATGGTTATTGTCCACCACCGCTTCCATCACCTAATACCAAATCAATTTTAGAGTTTTTTGGTATCAAATCACCAGGCTTCACTTGTTTACCCTTAAATTTCATTTTTCTGACCACATTTCTACCTAAATCAGGTATATAATAGTATTCGCCTATTCTAAAACCTATAGATTTTAAATGCGTTTCAACTTGTCGTTTGGTTTTATTCAGCACATTAGGAATTGCAATTTTTCTATAACTTGACGGGTTTAAGGTCAGGTAAATTTTTCTGCCTTCTTTTACAAAATCGTTTGCTTCAGGGTCTTGATCAATTACTGATCTTGGTGGATAATCAGGGTTATAACTAGTCGAATCTATCACAATAAAGGCCAAATCTAAATTTTCTAACGTTTTTTGAGTATCAGCTAAAGACATTTTAGCTAAGTCAGGTACTTCAATTTTCTGATCGTGATTTGTTCTAAAATTTAAAAACATCTTGAGTAAAAATATACCAATAACCACACTTACTAACATAGTAATAAGTGTTCTGATAAAAATTTTACTTTTAAAGTATTTTATAAATTGCATGATGAACTTTTAATTGTGACAAATTTACATAAAAAAGTATGGGCATCAATAATTTTTAAATAATAAAGCTCTTTAAAACTTATTTTAATTTGATACTTTTGTTTGTAATCAATTTTTTTGGATGAAAAAAAATATTGCCATTATTATGGGAGGTTATTCCTCAGAGGTAGAAATTTCATTGAAGAGTGGTGAAATCGTATATCAACATTTAAACAGAGATCTTTATAAGCCTTATAGGGTTCATATTCTAAAGGACAGATGGATTGTGGTTGATGATGAGAACAATGAAACTCCAATTAATAAACATGATTTTTCTACTGCAATCAATGGAAAGCATATAACTTTTGATTGTGTTTTTAATGCCATTCATGGTCATCCGGGAGAAAACGGAGTGATACTCGCCTACCTTGAATTGCTAGACATCAAACATACTTCTGCACCATTTTATCAAATGGCATTGACTTTTAATAAACGTGATACTTTGAGTGTCGTAAAAGCAAACGGAATTAATACAGCAACTTCTATATTTCTCGATAAAGGTGATGCCATTGATATTGAACATATAATTAAAAAAGTAGGTCTGCCTTGTTTTGTAAAACCTAATAATGCCGGTTCAAGCTTTGGAATTTCAAAAGTTTCAAAAAAGGAGCATCTATTATTGGCTATTGAAATAGCTTTTAAAGAAGATAGAGAAATTTTAATAGAAGAATTTCTTGACGGAACTGAAATATCAATAGGTGTTATTGAATATCAAAACGAAGTGAAAGTATTACCAATGACCGAAATAGTTTCAGAAAATGATTTTTTTGATTATGAAGCTAAATATGAGGGAAAATCTAGCGAAATAACTCCCGCTAGAATTTCAAAAATACAACATGATAATGTAACAGAAATTGCAAAAAAAGTATATAAAATATTGAATATTAGTGGATTTTCACGTTCTGAATATATTTTTATTGGTGATGAACCTTATTTTTTAGAAATGAATACTGTACCTGGTTTAACTGCTGAGAGTTTATTACCTCAGCAGGCAGAAAAAGCCGGAATCAGCCTTGAAAATTTATTTGGGAATGCTATAGAAACCTCCCTTAATCCCTCCAAAGAAGGGAAATAAATAAAGGTTAAATGAAATTTCACTATTTTTATAAACTATTAATTATCTCCCCTTTGGGGAGAATAAAAGAGAGGCTATGAGACGCGCATTATTTCCGGGATCATTTGATCCGTTAACATTAGGTCATTATGATATTATTAAACGGGGAGTTGACCTGTTTGATGAAATTATTGTTGCCATTGGCATCAACGCTTCTAAAAAATATATGTTCAGTATAGAAGAACGCAAACAATTTATTGAAGAAGCTTTTAAGGATGAACCCAAGATAAAAGTAACTACTTATAAAGGAATGACCGTTGATTATTGTAAAGAAATTGACGCTAAATTTATACTGAGAGGCTTGCGAAACCCTGCCGATTTTGAATTTGAAAAAGCTATTGCCCATACTAACAGAAAACTGTCAAAAATAGAAACTGTTTTCTTACTCACAGCTTCAAAAACTTCTTATATCTCATCGTCTATAGTTAGAGATGTGATTCGTAATAATGGTAATTATAAATTGCTGGTACCAGATAGCGTGAAGGTTAAATGATGTGCTGAATAAGAGCTATCCTCAAAAGTCGGGTTAATGTCGGGTAAAATTCATTTTAAATCATTGCACAGCTAAATTTCTGATTGTAACATTGTCATGAAAATACAAAACACATACACAATGAAACAACCAGAACTCGGTAAAAAAATTTCTGACCTACGCAAAGCTAAGGGCATTACCCAAGAAGAACTAGTTGAAAAGTGTAATATCAATGTTCGAACTATTCAGCGTATTGAAGCCGGTGAAGTAACTCCTAGAAGTTATACAATAAAGACAATTTTAAACGCTTTGGACTATGATTTCTCCATTATAACTCATATTGAAGCCTCCTCTTCTTCTCAAAAATTCTTAAAACTTGCCTGGATAATGGGTATAATATATTTTTTAGTTGGCTTTCTTGAATTTACTGCCGAATATTATCGTTTTAATGATGGAGAAATGATCTATTCTAATTTTGCTTATATTCTGGTTAAAGTAATAGCCTTAATAAGTTTTTCCTTTTTTATGTACGGATTTGTAATTGTCGGAAATTTATTTAAGAATTATATTCTTAAAATAGTCGCTGTCATTCTTTTATTCGCATATGGATTGGCAATATTTAACGATATTTTTTCTTTATATTATAGCACATTACCCTATGAAATTGTATTAACTACAGAGGCAATAACCTTTGGATGTATCCAACTCATTTTCGGAATTGCGTTATTGAAATCAATAAAAGATATTGGCAACGTTGCATTGGCGGCCGGAATTTTAGAAATACTTACAGGCACCCTACTTATAACAGTAATATTAGCCTTGGTCGGATTGATAACTTACATCCCGGCAATGGTATTCGAAATCATTATTCTTTATAAAGCTTCCAAGGCAATTAAGCTTTAATTTATCATTATATTTTTTTCTAATCTAATCATCATAAACTGTTTATTCATGAAAAGGTCGGCTAAATTCTTATTGTCAATACCAATTTTTATTTTATTATATTTTCTTTTTGAACCTATTGTTTTGCACAATTTTGGAAGAAATTCATTACCCAATTTGACTAATTTAAACGTTAATGCTCATTCTAATTTTGAAAATGCAGACAAAATTTTAGAACGCGCATTTTCAAAACTTCAAACTCCAGGATTATCTGCTGCCATTGGTGTACGTAATAAAATTATGTGGTCAAATACGATCGGTTATTCCGATATTAAAAATAAAATCTTAACAGATTCCTTGACAAAATTTAGAATAGGAAGTACCTCCAAGGCAATTACTTCAGCCGGCTTAGGGGTTTTAATTCAAAATAGGCAATTATATCTCGAATCTAAGGTAGTAGATTTTGTTTCATATAGTAGCGACGAACTTTCAGTGTTGACCCTTGAACAATTGGCTTCTCACACTTCAGGCATACGAAACTACAATACCTGCTTATGTTTCCCTATTTGGGAATATTATAATAATGATACCTATAGTTCTGTAAAAGAAAGCGTACATATCTTTAATAATGATCCTTTACTTTTTGAACCCGGAACAGATTTCAGCTATAGCAGCTATAATTATACCTTATTAAGTGCCATGATTGAAGGAAGTTCAAAGAAAGATTTTCTTGAATTTATGGAGGCTGAAGTTTTTAAACCATTGGGGCTACGGAATACAACTGAGGAAAAAAAGGAACTTGATAGAAAAAATGTCGCATTGTTTTACGATGTGGAAAATAAAAGCTATAAAACTGCTTATGATGTAAATAACAGTAATAAATTAGCAGGAGGAGGGTTCTTATCAACACCCTCAGATATGGTAAAATTCGGTAATGCCATGTTAAATAATGAACTTCTTGATAGTATTACAAGTGAACTTATTTTTAAACCGATAAAATTAAAAAATGGGAAAGTGAATGAGCAAAATTATGCACTAGGTTGGCGTAATGATACTACAGAATCTATTTTTAATGGTAAACGACTAACCCAAATAATTCATCATGGCGGAGTTGCATTGGGTTCAACATCTTTATTAATATTATTCCCTGAATACAATATTTCTATCGCCTTAGTGATGAATAGAAGCGGAAAAGTATCCGGTTTGTTTGAACTCGCTTTTGAATTGATTCCGTTATTCATTAAATAAAAAATAAAAATCACACCATCTAAGAATGGTTATTTCCTAGATAATGGCATTGAATAATTTTAAAAATAAGATTTACCTAAATGTCACATTGAGTCTTTCGTCTGTCGCTCAAGACAGGCTAAAGTCGAAATGCTTAGAAACATCAATATAAAAGCCCTTCTTCCGAAGTTTCGGATGCTCAGGAGAATATGTTAATTACTTTTCAAACTAAAATGCCTCATTCTAGGAAATGACTCTAAAGGGGGGCTTTGGAAAGCTCCTAAAAGGGACAGTGAGTAATACCATTTGAAACCAAGAACCTGAAATAAAAAAAATGACCAGAGAGATCAAAACAATAATATTCTTTTTTTGTGCAATAAAATTGACTTTACATTTATTTGCAGATTATCATACAGGATTTCAAGGAGATGAATTATTACATATTGAAACTGGTAATCATCTGGGTTTTGGATATATGGAGTTTCCACCATTAATTGGTTTTTTGGCTTATATTCAAAATATTTTCCAATCATATTCTGTATTTGTTCATCATATTTTTGTTCATATAGCAAGTGTAATTATTCTGATCTATACTGCTAAAACAACCATAGAATTAGGAGGGAAAACAAAGGCAGTTTTTCTTGTATTACTCTCTATTTTAATAGCACCAGGATTCGGAAGATCTCATCAATTGTTTCAACCTGTTGTTTTTAGTCAATTATTTTGGGTACTAAGTTTTTATCAATTAACAAAATATGTAAAATTTCTTAATGCAAAAACTCTTTGGTATTTGACAATTACAATTAGCTTGGGCTTTCTGACAAAGTATGATATTATATTTTTCATTATTGGTTTGCCAATTTTATTATTCTTCAAAAAAATTAGACAAGCACTTATTGAACAAAACTTTTGGAAGAACATTTTTCTATTTATTTTAATAATAATTCCCAACATTATTTGGCAATTTCTTAATGATTTCCCCTTTATTCAAATGATAAATAGACTTTATGAAACACAACTAAATAAACTTATTGCACTTGATGTTATATGGAAATTAATACTTTCCATAAATCCAATTAGTCTATTGATAATAATTCCGGCAATGGTTTATTTATTCAGTTCAAGAGAAAACAAAAGGTATCTTCCAATTGCATTAACAATTTTAATTTCAACTTTGGTTTTGGCATATAGTCAAGGAAAACAATATTATTTTTTCCCAATTATTTTGACCTTGTTGCCTTTTGGTGCAGTATTTTGGGAAACTAAAATTTTGAAGAAAATAAAATGGATTATTTACCCATTATCATTTTTATTACTTTTTGGTTTAGCATTAATCCCCTTTGGTTTACCAATTTATTCTTTAGAGAATTATATTAAATATGATTATCCGTATGAAAAAATAGAAATTGAAGGAGGGAAATATGGAATACGTTATGAAGATAGGTATTCTAAAGAGAAATGGGGGAAAACAATGATAGAACTAAAATCAGTTTTTGACAGTTTATCTAAATCTGAACAAGAAAATTGTTTAATTTGGGGTAAACATTACAGGCAGGCAGGTGCTGTTAACTTATTTAAAGAAGAATATAATTTACCTAGTGCTTTTTCATATCATGGTAGTTTTTACATTTGGGCGCCAAATGGAGAAATGCCTGAAACACTAATTTCATTTAGTGAGAGTGATGCAGGAATAGACTTTTTTAATTCCTATTTTGAAGACGTAAAACCTGTAAGAAAAATTTACAACCCATATTCAGATGAAATTGATGGGCTCTGGCAGACAATTTATATTTGTAGAAACCCAAAACAAGATTTTGATACTATGAAAACTTTATTTAAAAAAAGAATATTTGAATAAAAAGCAATAGCCAAATTGTTATTCGTTGTTTTGATCCGTCTTAAAAAAAGTTACTAACTCAAAAGCATAATAAATAATTGGTAAGTTATGCTTTTGACAAAAACACCTCAGCCATCATACAACGGGCACTACCTCCTCCACAAGCTTCTATAGTGTCTAATGAACTTGATAAAATTTCGCAATACTTTTCTATAGTTTCAATTTGTTTTTTTGTAAGTGATTGATATGCTGCATTGCTCATTATCATATACTTTTTACCGTCATTATTTTGAACTTGCAACATATTGCCTGCAAAATTAGTTACTTGCTCTTCTGTAATTGCAATCACTTCTTTGCCGTCTTCTTTTAAATGCTTTACTACATTTTTACGTTCGCTCTTATCATCTATACTATCTAGACATATTACTGAAAATTCTTCTGCCAAACACATCATTACATTGGTATGGTAAATAGCTAAACGCTCTCCACCAACGGTTTGATTAGCGGTAAAAACGACAGGAGTATATTCAAAATCTTCACAGAATTCAATTAATAGATCTTCATCTGCTCTTGGTGATAGTGCGCAATATGCTTTTCTATTTTGCCGGTCTAATAATAAACTGCCTGTGCCTTCTAAAAATAAATTTTCATTTTCGGCTTCTGTATAATCAACAATATTATTAATAACAAAACCTTGACTTTCTACCAAGTCTAACACATCTTCACGGCGTTCTGAACGTCTATTTTCGGCAAACATAGGATATAACACAACATCACCACTTTCATGGAAAGAAATCCAATTGTTCGGAAAGATAGAATCCGGTGTATCTAATTCGGTAGTATCATGGGCAATAATTACATTAATACCAACAACTCGTAACTTTTCTACAAAAGTATCAAACTCTTGCTGTGCTTTGATATTAACCGTTTCCGGTAATATATTCTTTAATACTTTTTGATAATAATTATTTACAGCAGTTTGTTCATTCATCCTAAAATTTACAGGGCGAATCATCAAAATAGTGTTGGTGATTTGTTGCATTAAAAACTTATTATTTTATAGGTTCAAAATTACCATAAAAATTAGTATTTAGCTTATAAATATCTTGACTTTCTAGTTAAAAATCGCTAATTTCGTTTATCATCAATTAAAAAACATTGAAACGATGTTTTACTAATCACTACGTCCAATTAGGCAAAAAAATGGCATTCAAGAGAGTAAGTACAACAAATCATCATACATTATTAACATTTAAATTAACAAAAAGATAGAATGAGTTTACTATCGGAAAATATAATACCAGGGAATCACGGAAAAATTTTTGGCACAAATGCTAAAGAAAAAAAAGACTTAGAAAGGATTAAAAATAAAGTACTATTGCTAACCGGTATAAAAGAGGTTAAAATTAATTTGGAAGTGTTTCCTAGAGAATTTACAGTTTACACAACGAAATTAGTAAAAGTTGAAGATATTGAAAATAAAGTTAAATTAACGGGATTTCACGCCATACCTAAAGATCTCTTTGCTCTTTAATAAGTGAAATGAAAAAAACAAAATCTATTCAAAAAAAATTAAATGAATTATCTGCTACGGCAATCTGTGGTAATGACATTAGTTCTTCTGTTTTGTATGTTTCAGCATTGGCAATTGCATTTGCTGGTCAATACGCTTGGATAACTTTACTTATCGTTTCGTTTGTATTATTTTTATTTCGAAAAATTTATGGTGAAGTAGTTGGAGCATTACCTTTAAACGGTGGAGCATACAATGCTCTACTAAACACAACCAGCAAATCAACAGCTTCTTTTGCTGCTACATTAACGCTGTTGTCTTATATGGCAACAGCTGTGATTTCAGCAAATGAAGGTATTCATTATCTGCATCATATTATTCCAACAATGCCAATAATACCAACTACTATAGTGTTACTGGCTCTTTTTGCTATATTGGTAATTGGAGGAATTTCTGAATCAGCCAAGGTTGCCATTGGTATCTTTATTTTCCATCTAAGTTCATTAGTTATATTAACTGTATTTATATTTTATTACCTTTATCAAACGGGAATTGATACATTTTTTGAAAACTGGAATCTACCTTTGTCTGATAATAGATCAATAATAAAAGCCATTTTTTTAGGTTTTGCAGCATCAATGTTAGGCGTTTCTGGCTTTGAAAGCTCAGCAAATTTTGTAGAAGAACAACAAAAAGGTGTTTTTCCGAAAACCCTAAGAAATATGTGGGCAATTGTCAGTATAATTAATCCTTTAATGGCTGTTCTAGCCCTTGCTCTTTTTGCCTTACCAATATTACAGAGTGACGCTTACCAAAACACCTTGTTGGTAGAAATGGGAAAACAGGTTGGAGGAGAAGGAATAGCTTCGTTAATTGCCATAGACGCTTTTTTAGTTTTGAGTGGTGCTGTTTTAACAAGTTTCGTTGGAGTCACAGGGTTACTTGAAAGAATGAGTTTGGATAGAATAATGCCTCCATTCTTTTTAAAAAAAAATAAAAAAGGAAGCTCATATCGAATAATCATATTGTTTTTCTTGCTTTCCGTTTCGGTATTATTAATTACAAAAGGCAACGTAGCATTATTAGCAGGTGTTTATACCATATCTTTCTTATCCGTAATGGTACTTTTTGGAATAGGAAATGTTTTGTTGAAAATCAAAAGAACCAATTTGCCAAGACCAGAAAAAGCCTCTTGGGCGACAGTTATTATTGCTATTTTAGCAGTTATTACCGCTCTTACAGGTAATATTCTTATGCCAGCAAAAGATGGTTTTCCAAGCAACTTAACCATTTTTCTATACTATTTTATTCCTACAATTCTTTTTATCATTATAATGCTCAATAGAACCATACTGTTGAAACTAACGCTTAAAACAATTGATGGAATATTTAATCCTATTAGAAGTTTTGTAACAAAATTAGATGCTAATATTCAAAAAACAATTGATAGTATAAACTCCCAAGAATTTGTGTTTTTTACTAAGGGAGATAATATTGCTACGCTTAACAAAGTAATGTTATACGTTTCGAAAAATGAGCATACCAAGAAAATTAAAATTGTGATAATTGAAAATGAAATAAATAAAGTACCAAGTAAATTAGCACAAGAAATTGACTTTTTAGATAGAGAATATCCAGAAATAAAAGTAGAATTTGTTATTGAACATGGAGAATTTTCTCCAGATACTATTAGTAAATTGTCTCAAAAATGGAATATACCAATTAATTTTATGTTCATTGGGTCACCTAGTGATAAGTTCCCCTACAGAATTGAAGATTTAGGAGGAGTTAGGCTTATAATTTGACCTATATTTTTCTTTTAAGGATTGAGTAAAGTACCAATATTAAAAACAAAAAAATGAATATTGACGATTTAATTTTAACAGACCGATTGGCAGTAGAAAACACATTAATGGCTAATGAACGTACATTATTGTCTTTTTTTAGAACAAGTGTCTTTTTTTTAGCAACAGGTATTTCTATATTAAATATTCATTTTTTATCTGAAATTCCTTATTTGGGTTGGTTTTTTACAATACTTTCTCCTATCCTTTTTTTATTTGGAATGAATAGATACTTCTTAGTTAAGAAACATATTAAACAAATTATTAGTGACTATTCAGAGTCATTTCCGAAATAGAACAGATTTAATAATAAAACTGAATGTCTATCCATAGAAAAAGAAACAAAAATTTAGGGTTAGCCGAGTTGATAGCCATAGCATTAGGTGGTATGGTTGGTGGTGGTATATTTACCATTCTTGGTATTTCTGTATCAATGATTGGAAATCTTACACCAATAGCAATAATTATTGGTGGTTTAATTGCTTCATTAGCTGCATATTCTTATGTAAAGTTAGGTTTGTATTATCGAGATGAAGGAGCAACTTACTCATTTTTCAAAAGAACTTATCCTAATTCCCATTTTTCAGCATCAGCAATTGGTTGGTTTATTATTTTTGGTTATATAAGTACACTAGCATTATATGCCTATACTTTTTCTTCTTATGCAATTAGCAGTACAGATTTTGCAGATAATGTTTGGATTAGAAAAGGAATTGCAATTAGTGTAATAGGAATATTTACAATAATTAATATTTGGAGTGTCAGTGGAATGGGGAAAATTGAAGATTTGATGGTTTATACCAAATTAATCGTTTTAACAATTATTTCAATTGTATTAATGCAACACGGAACAACTGATTTTGAGACATTCATTGACAATATGGCTTTAGATGCAAAAAATTCAAGTGTTTTTTCAATTCTGATAGTTGCCTCTGTAACATTTGTTGCTTACGAAGGATTTCAGCTAGTTATCAATGCAGTAAACGAAATGATCAAACCCGAAAAAAATATTCCAAGAGCCATATATTCTGCTATTGCTTTAGCAATTCTGATCTATGTTGTGATTTCATTAGGAGCTTTGTTTGCAATACCAACAGAGGAAATTATTAAGAATGAAGAATATGCACTTGCCGCAGGAGCAGGAAATGTACTTGGAAAACTTGGAACAAACCTTGTTATTATTGGTGCTATATTAGCGACAAGTAGTGCCATAAGTGGAACTGTTTTTGGAGCTTCAAGACAAATGGCTGTAATTGCAAAAGATGGTTATTTCCCTAAATGGTTATCCATCAGAAAAAATAATAGTCCACAGAATGCAATAATTGGAATGGCAATTTTGGCTAGTACTTTAATCTTAATTGGTGGACTTAAACTGATACTTGAATTTGGAAGTATCACATTTCTATTAGTATCACTATTAATGGCTATTGCAAATTATAAAATACAGGACAAAACTAATTCTTCAAAATTTCTAACCGCTTTGTCTATTTTTGGTTTAGGAATTGGTGGAACGCTTATTTTGTATTATGAATTTACAAATGAATGGGAGCAAATGATTGCGATAATAGTGCTTTATCTAATTTTAAGTTTTGGTGCTTGGATATATTCAAAAAAATAAGAAAAGAATAATAAAAATCACACCTTCTAAGAAGGTGACTTTGGAAAACTCCTAAAAAGGGCAATGAGCAACAAGATTATAAACCGAAAAGAAGTGCTTTTAAATACTCAATGCTTTATATACTAATTAATAAACACATCATCAATCTCGAATCAAAGGCATGGTAGAACAGCGTAACAGTCCTTCTTGTTTGGCAATTTCGGCATAAGACACTTCTTCGACGATAAAACCTTGTTCTCTAAGCCAAGTATTTAATCTGGTAAAATTACGTTCTGATACCACTACTTCTTCTGAAATAGAAAATATATTTGAAGTCATATTGTACATTTCGTCTTTGGTGATTTCAAAGATATTTTCTTTACCAAAATAATTTACCAACCAATTATATTCTTGTTCAATTAGAAATCCATTTTTATGAAGTATCGCTTTGTCTTTCCCTACTGGTTGAAAACAACAATCTAAATGTAAAGCATTTTCTTTGGCCTTGGTATTCGATTTTAGCAATTCAAAAGATTTTACCTTTTTATGAGGAAATAGTTCTCGAATAAACTCAACGGCTTCTTTATTAGTACGCGCAGTAATATAGTCAGGGTAATCTTCACCTGTATAAGTTCCCACAAAAATATAATCGTTCCATGGCATTACATCTCCACCTTCAACATGCACTTTCTCTGGTAATGTAATTACTTTATCTGCATCTATCTGATCAATAACGTATTGTAGCGCTTCTATTTCACGATCTCTATCAGGTAATATATTAGATTTGATAAATTTATCATCAATTACAAAAGCAATATCTCTGGTGAAAATTTGATTTACATTTTCTAACACAGTAGGACGATAAACTTTTACTTCATACTTTTTTAAAACTTTCAGAAATGCTTCCATTTCTTTAACCATATCTGAAACTTTAGGATAGGTACCTGCTAAAATATGTTCTCTAGATTTTGGGTCATAGGCTTCTTCAAAAGTTGGCGCCGGTCCGTTACTTTTGGCAGTACCTAATACAACTGCTCTTAATCTTGATGTTTCGTTTTGTATATTTAATTGTAGCATTTGTTTAAATAAGAATGTCATTCAAAATGTAGCAAAGGAATCCTTCACTACGTTTTGAATGACATTTAATCATCATATAGAATTATTATCGTTTATCTATCGTTTTAAAAGGTCTATAGGTTTCACCGGTATAAATTTGACGTGGACGGCCAATAGGTTCTTTACCCAAGCGCATTTCTTTCCATTGTGCAATCCATCCCGGCAAACGACCTAGAGAAAACATTACCGTAAACATTTCAGTTGGAATACCTAAAGCGCGATAAATAATACCTGAATAAAAATCGACATTAGGATATAACTTTCTATCAACAAAATATGGGTCTTCTAAGGCTTCTTTTTCCAATCCTTTGGCAATGTCAAGTACAGGGTCTTCAACACCTAAATTGCTCAATACTTCATCAGCTGATTTTTTAATAATTTTTGCTCTAGGATCAAAATTTTTATATACTCTATGCCCAAAGCCCATTAAACGGAAAGGATCGCTCTTGTCTTTAGCTTTCGCCATATATTTTTTGGTATCTCCACCGTCTTCTTTAATAGCCTCTAACATTTCAATTACAGCCTGATTGGCACCACCATGTAACGGTCCCCAAAGTGCAGAAATACCTGCAGCTAATGAAACAAATAAACCTGCATGTGAAGAACCGGTAATACGCACTGTACTTGTAGAACAGTTTTGTTCATGATCTGCATGTAAAATCAATAGTTTATCTAATGCATCTAATACAACCTTATTTGTAACATACTCTTCGTTTGGTTTTCTAAACATCATCTTTAATACATTTTCAACATAACCTAACGAATTATCGCCATATTCTAAAGGTAAACCTTGTCTTTTACGCATTGCCCACGCTACTAATACTGGAAATTTTCCTAAAATTCTAACAATAGCATTGTACATAGCTTCTTCAGAATCTACATTCACAGAAGTAGGATTAAATGCAGTCAATGCACTGGTTAAAGATGCTATTACACCCATTGGATGTGCTGATTTAGGAAATGCGTCAATGATCTTCTTCATTTCTTCATCAACAAGCGATTCTTTTTTAATATCAGTATGAAATTTCTCTAATGTTTCAGTATTTGGTAATTCGCCAAAAATCAACAAGTAAGCTACTTCTAAAAAATCTGCTTTCTCTGCTAGATCTTCAATTGAATAACCCCTGTAGCGTAGTATTCCTTTCTCGCCATCTAAAAAAGTAATAGCACTTTCACATGAACCTGTATTTTTATAACCCGGATCTATTGTTATAACACCTCCTGTTACACTCCTTAATGTTTTTATGTCAATCCCTATTTCATTTTCAGTTCCTTTTACTAATGGAAACTCATATGACGTACCATTAATTTCCAATGTTGCTTTATCAGACATATATCTATTTTTATTAAAATTTGAATGATGCTAATTTACGAAATTTCAGTCATATTTCAAATATGATTTAGCACTAATAAAATAGCGACTATTACTGGCGTAATAGTCGCTATTTTAATAAATAATAAGACTTATTTCAATTGATCTTAAACGCTTTTTCTTGAGGATAATAAGCTATATCACCTAACTCTTCTTCAATACGAAGTAATTGATTATACTTAGCCATTCTATCACTTCTTGAAGCTGAGCCTGTTTTAATCTGACCGGTATTCAAGGCCACAGCCAAATCTGCAATAGTGTTATCTTCTGTTTCACCAGAGCGATGACTCATCACTGAAGTATAACCTGCATTATGTGCCATATTTACAGCGGCAATTGTCTCAGTAAGTGTACCTATTTGATTTACTTTGATCAAGATAGAGTTTGCGATTCCTTCATTAATTCCACGAGACAATCTATCTACATTTGTTACATATAAATCATCACCAACCAATTGAACCTTATCTCCTATTTTTTCAGTTAGTTGTTTCCAACCATCCCAATCGTTTTCATCCATACCATCTTCAATTGAGATGATAGGGTATTTTTCAGAAAGTTCTGCTAAATATTGAGCTTGTTCAGCTGAAGTTCTTATAGCTCCTTTGTTGCCTTCAAATTTGGTATAATCATATTTACCGTCAACATAAAATTCTGCAGCAGCGCAATCTAAAGCAATCATCACTTCATCTCCAATGTTATAACCTGCATTTTTTACCGCTACAGCAATAGTCTCAAGGGCATCTTCTGTACCGTCTAAAGTGGGTGCAAACCCTCCTTCATCACCAACAGCCGTACTTAAACCTCTATCGTGTAATACTTTTTTAAGATTGTGAAAAATTTCAGTCCCCATTTGTAAAGCATGACTAAAACTTTTCGCCTTAATAGGCATTACCATAAATTCTTGAAATGCAATTGGTGCATCAGAATGCGAACCTCCGTTAATGATATTCATCATCGGTACAGGTAATGTTTTTGCTGATACTCCACCTACATAACGATATAAAGGTATATTTAATTCATGCGCAGCAGCTTTAGCAGCAGCTAAAGAAACCCCTAAAATAGCATTAGCACCTAATTTAGACTTATTTGGTGTACCGTCTAAATCAATCATTATTTTATCAATCAACTCTTGTTCAAATACTGAAACACCTAGTAATTCTTCAGCAATTATAGTATTTACATTTGATACTGCTTTTAGTACTCCTTTACCCATAAAATCTTTTCCGCCGTCACGTAATTCTACTGCTTCATGTTCACCGGTTGATGCTCCTGAAGGAACAGCAGCTCTACCAATAGTACCGTTTTCTGTAATTACATCTACTTCAACTGTTGGATTTCCTCTTGAATCGAAAATTTGACGTGCATGAATATTAATTATTATGCTCATTATATTATGTGTTTTTGGTGATGTAAATTTAAGGAATTGTAATGGTTATCAAGTATTAAATCAATTTTTTGTACGATAACGTTTTCGAGTGAATAAAAGATTGCTTATTGTTACGAGTACATTACAAGTTTCACTTAAAAATATGAAATGGAACGCAGATGATGCTGATTGAGCAGATTTTCGCTGATTTATTAATAAATATCTGTGATATATCATATTCCCAAGTACGAGAGTGTCATCTGTGTTCTATAAGGAAATTTGTCATACATCCATTGTTACTTGGATTCCACTTTCACGAGAATGATAATTTACAAGAATCTAGAGGCAAGCATCAGGATTTTTTTTCAATTTTTAATCATTTCAAAAAACTGATCAAATAAATATTCCGCATCATGAGGTCCTGGACTTGCTTCTGGATGGTATTGAACCGAAAAACATTTTTTATCCTTTAAACAAATACCTGCAACTGTATGATCATTCAAGTGTACATGCGTTATTTCTATATCAGGATGTGCTTCAGTTTCTTCTTTATTAATGGCAAAACCATGATTCTGTGAAGTTATTTCTCCTTTACCAGTAACCAAGTTTTTAACAGGATGATTAATTCCTCTATGTCCATGATGCATTTTATAAGTTGAAATTCCGTTTGCTAACGCAATTACTTGATGTCCTAAACAAATACCAAATAAGGGCAAATCTCTTTTGATAATTTCTTTAGCTACCAATTGAGCTTCAACTAAAGGTTCAGGATCACCAGGTCCATTTGATAGAAAATATCCATCAGGATTCCAACTATTCATTTCTTCAAAAGTTGTATTGTAAGGAAATACTTTTACATAAGCATCTTGTTTAGCCAAGTTTCTAAGAATATTCTTTTTAATACCTATATCTAAAGCAGCAATTTTATGAGTTGCATCCTCATTACCAAAAAAATAAGGTTTTTTAGTTGACACTTTTGATGCCAATTCTAAACCTTCCATAGAAGGGACATTATCTAATTGTTTTTGTAATACATCAATACTATCTATATCTGTTGATATGATAGCATTCATTGCTCCATTATCTCGAATATAAGCAACTAAGGCTCTGGTATCAACATCAGAAATTGCTACTAGGTTATGTTTAACAAACCAATCTTTTAATGAACCGTCTGCATTAACACGTGAATAATCAAAACTAAAATTTCTACATATTAAACCTGCAATTTTTATTCCGTCAGATTCAATTTCCTCACTATTTACTCCATAATTACCAATGTGTGCGTTGGTAGCAACCATTAATTGTCCAAAGTAAGAAGGGTCTGTAAAAATTTCTTGATAACCTGTCATACCTGTATTAAAACAAATTTCTCCGGTTGAAGTACCTTCAATACCGATTGATTTACCTTCAAAAATGGTTCCGTCTGCTAATAATAAGATTGCTTTTTTTCTAACTTGGTATTTCATATTTTTTTAGTTTCACAAAACTAATATAAAAAAAAGGATAAACTAATGTGAAGCCTAACCTTTATATTTAATGTTTATTAACATTTAAATTGTATCGTAATATTTAAAAATTTCTACCACGTCTTTTTCTCTCTTATAAGAAAGCTTTTTCTCTACAATATATTTCATTATTGCATTTTGTTTATCTTTATCTATCTGTTTTAATATATCTTTTTTCTTTAGCTTAAAACCAATAAGTTTAGAACTATTTAGAGCATAAAATTTTTTTTCTATACGAATTTCATCAAAAGGTCTATCAAGCATACCTATATTAGATTTGGGTATTATTCGGATATGATATCCTTTAAAAATAGAAAGCTTCTTTTTACTTTCAAATAAAACTTCAAAAAATTTATTTTCCCCTTTATATAAGTGATATTTGAATTTTTTATTATTTATAGTAATAAAGTCTATATACTTTGGAATTACAGTAAAAACTGAGTCTTTTCCAATTTCAGACAGAAATTCATTATTCTGAATATTAAAGTTGACATTATTAAGTCTAAACTCTTTTCCGTTTATTTGAATTTTGCAATTATTTTTCCAATCATCAAATAAAAAAAATGAGCCAATATATTTTTCTCCACTTTCATTATTTGATAGTTTTGCATCAACCACAAAATCTCTAATTCTAAAATCAACACCTAAGTTACTCTGAACTATATTTACTTGTATACCTTGAGAAGAAACACCATTACAAATTATAAAACAAATAAAGAGAATTAAAATTTTATATCGCATAACAATTTAAATTTAAGACGCTTAAAGATATAAAAAAAAGGATAAACTATTTTAGCTTATCCTTTCATATTTATTATTTATTAACATCTTTTATTCTTCTTCGTCAGATGCTTTCTTTTCTACAACCGGAGGAGTAGCTACAGCTTTTACGCTTTTCTTACCGCCTCTTCTACGTGTAGATTTCTTTTTCTTACCATTTGGATTATAAATTTCATTATAATCAACTAGCTCTACCATTGCCATATCAGCATTATCACCCAATCTGTTACCTAATTTGATGATTCTAACATAACCTCCCGGTCTATCAGCTACTTTAGTTGCTACTTCTCTAAACAATTCTGTAACTGCTTCTTTTTGTCTTAGGTAACTAAATACAATTCTTCTATTGTGAGTTGTATCGCTTTTAGATTTAGTAATTAATGGCTCAACAAATTGTCTTACTGCCTTCGCTTTAGCTACAGTTGTATTAATACGTTTATGCTCTATTAATGAACAAGCCATATTAGCTAACATTGACTTTCTATGCGCTGTTTTTCTACCTAAATGATTAAATTTCTTTCCGTGTCTCATCTTTTCTCAGATATTAGACATTAGACATTAGACATTAGACATATTTGTCTTTTATCTTTTGTCTTTTATCTTGTTTCTTATTATTCTTTATCTAATTTGTATTTACTCAAATCCATTCCAAAAGTTAGACCTTTAACATTTACTAACTCGTCTAACTCTGTTAATGATTTCTTACCAAAGTTTCTGAATTTCATTAAGTCATTCTTATTGAACGATACTAAATCACCTAAGGTATCAACTTCAGCTGCTTTTAAACAATTTAAAGCTCTCACTGAAAGGTCCATATCAATCAATCTAGTTTTAAGTAATTGCCTCATATGAAGTGATTCTTCATCATAAGTATCTGTTTGTGCTATTTCATCTGCTTCAAGTGTAATTCTCTCATCTGAGAATAACATAAAGTGATGAATTAATATTTTCGCAGCTTCTGTTAATGCATCTTTAGGGTTGATTGAACCATCTGTTACGATATCAAAAATTAATTTTTCATAATCAGTTTTTTGTTCAACACGAAAATTTTCAACTGCATACTTCACATTCTTAATAGGTGTGTAAATAGCATCAGTAAAAATAGTCCCTAAAGGGGCATTTGCTTTTTTATTCTCTTCAGACAACACAAAACCTCTACCTTTTTCTATAGTAAATTCAAGATCAAGTTTTACAGATTTTTCCATATTACAGATTACTAAATCTGGATTTAATACTTGAAAACCTGAGATGAAATTTTGAAAATCACCAGCAGTCATTTGTTCTTGACCTGTAATAGAAACAGATACTGTTTCGTTATCAGTCTCTTCTATTTGTTGCTTAAAACGTACTTGTTTAAGGTTTAAAATAATTTCAGTTACATCTTCAACGATTCCTTTTATTGTAGAAAATTCATGTTCTACACCTTCAACTCTTAAAGATGTAATTGCATATCCTTCTAAAGAAGATAATAAAACTCTTCTAAGAGCATTACCTACCGTTAAACCATAACCTGGTTCTAAAGGTCTGAATTCGAATCTACCTTCAAAATCAGTAGAATCAATCATTATAACTTTATCGGGTTTTTGAAAATTTAATATTGCCATAAGTTTTGCTATTATCTTTAATTATTTAGAATATAATTCTACTATAAATTGTTCGTTAATATTTTCTGGAATTTGAATTCTTTCCGGTACTTTAACAAATGTACCTTGCATCGTATCACCATTCCAATTTAACCACTCATATACAGCACTATTGTTTGTTAAAGAGCTTTCAATTGCAGTAAGCGATTTTGATTTTTCTCTAACTCCAACAACATCTCCAGGCTTTAAATCATATGATGGAATATTCACCAAATTACCATTTACAGTAATATGACGGTGAGATACTAATTGACGAGCACCACTACGAGAAGGAGAAATACCTAAACGATATACTACATTATCTAATCTAGATTCACAAAATTGCAATAAGATTTCACCTGTAATACCTTTACTTCTTGAAGCTCTTTTAAATAAATTTCTAAACTGACGCTCCAAAATACCGTAAGTATATTTTGCTTTTTGCTTTTCCATTAACTGGACAGCATATTCAGATTTTTTACCACGACGTCTGTTATTACCGTGTTGTCCCGGAGGAAAATTTCTTTTTTCGAAAGATTTATCATCTCCGAAGATTGCTTCGCCAAATTTACGAGCAATTTT
>VAPL010978851.1_pt1 | contig 27545 bp, 29 predicted proteins | sample 3395061 | NCBI WGS metagenome assembly VAPL01 (sample SAMN08290444, study PRJNA428436) | hydrothermal vent metagenome | isolation source: Deep-sea hydrothermal vent chimney 2 | place: Pacific Ocean: Juan De Fuca Ridge | depth 2182 m m | reverse complement strand
TTCTGCGGTATAACCATCCAACTCGGCAAATTCCACTTCAAGTTCAGCTACCTTCATGCCATCTTCTTCGCTCATTTCAGCAAGCGAATAAATACGGTCACGTTGCTCTTTTATTTGCCAAAGACGCGCATGCCCCATGATGACTGTATCCAACACGGTGTGGCTTTCAAATGCAAACTGATCCTGACCAAGTTTGCCGACGTGTTCATTTAAATCTACTGAGACATTGCCGGAAGTGGGCTCCAGGTCGCCGCCCAGTATTTTCATAAAGGTGGATTTACCGCAACCATTGGCGCCAATCAAGCCGTAGCGTTTGCCATTGCCAAATTTCACAGAAATGTTTTCAAACAAGGGCTTAGACCCAAACTGCATGGTGATATTTGCTGTTGTAATCAAAGGGGGACTTCCATGGGTAGAGTGCGGATAAAAGAGTATGGTTTAAATTGAAGCGCATTATGCCACACAGACAGATGAGATTACAGCAGTTAAATATCCGGCAGCAGTATTTTCTTTAATTGAATGTAAGCGAGCTTATACGAGTATTAAGCATAATAAACCGAGTTAGCTTTAATGAAACTCGGTAAAAATCAATAAACAGTATTTCCAGTTACTGCAATAGTAAAAGGGCCAGGATGGCAAGTCGCACGCCATCCTGTAAACGGATGAACTAAGCTTGTTGAATTGCCGAAACTCTTTTCTGTATTTTATTATGGAGTATTCGACCAAATAACGCGTATGCTAACAAAAGATCAAATGCGCCTAACAACAAGCCGTTGTTAATTATTGCACTAAAGCCATAACTGAAGAAATAAATGCCTACGGCTATGAACGCAGCTAATAGGCCGTGAATTAAATTTGCTTTTGAGTTGTAACCGAAAACACTCGGAAAGCTTATATTTGCGCGGGACATAACAATATGCGACATTGAAGCCATCATCAAAAAGCCCACAATAAAATCAACGAATGCAAAACTCATCATATTATTTTCTAACATACTACCTCCATAGTTTTAAAATGTAGTTTTAAAATTACTTAGCATAATTGCTATAATGGACATTAGCAGATGTTCAACGGAGCGTTGTTTCACTGATCTTTCGAAATGTAACAAAATATTTCAAGCCACATGACTGCAATGAACTGTTACACTTTATAGATGAAGTTAGACATTATTCGGCTTATATTACATTGGTATGAATAAACAACCACATATACTTATTGTTGATGACGACAGTGAAATAAGAGACCTGTTGAGTCGATTTTTATGCGATCACCAAATACGAGTCGATGTTGCTGCCGATACTGTTGAAGCTGAAAAACAACTAAAGCGAGGGCAATATGATCTGATTGTGTTGGATCTGATGATGCCTGGGGAAGATGGTTTATCGTATTGTCGACGTTTGCGCAGTCAATCCTCAATACCGGTGTTAATGCTGACGGCCATGGGCGACGAGACCGATCGTATCGTTGGCCTAGAGCTAGGTGCGGATGATTATTTAATCAAACCTTTTAATCCACGTGAGTTATTGGCTCGTATACGAGCGGTGCTCAGGCGACATGACTTATCCCGTGCCAATCAAACGGCGGTTTTCGATACTATTAACGCGAAAAATCGGTGTTATCGTTTCGAGGGTTGGGTATTAAAGCCCTCCAAGAGAGAGTTACTTGATGCTGATCAGGTACTGGTTTCTCTCACTTCCGGTGAATATGATTTGTTAGTCACCTTCGTTGAGCGACCTCAGGTGATACTGAATCGAGATCAACTATTGGATTTAACCAAAGGAAGAGATGGTGGCGCATTTGATCGCAGTATTGATGTTCAATTGAGTAGATTAAGACATAAGATCGAAAAAATACCGAAACAGCCAACGTTGATCAAAACGGTTCGTAATGGTGGTTATGTATTTACTGCGTTGGTTGAGGTCACTGCATGCAAATAATCCCGAATACGCTTATTGGACGTACCATGCTTATTCTTATAGTCGGTACACTCATCATTGTTTCCGACCTGGCATTAATTTACACGTTGATACTCAGTGAAGAACAAACACTATTTGATTGGGTTATTGTTTTAAGTGTGGTGTTATTTTGCCTGTTTATGATTGGCTATGTGATTTCCCATCAACTTATCGCCCCCCTTAAGCAGTTATCTCAAGGGGCCAGACGTTTTAGCACCGATATGCATACCATTGCTTTACCCGTAACAGGGCCAGAAGAAGTTCGCGAAGCTGCGCAGAGTTTTAATAAAATGCAAGAACACATTCAGCGTTTTGTGGAAGAACGCATGCAACTGGTTGCAGCTATTTCGCATGACTTGCGTACACCGTTGACTCGCCTGCGTTTGCGTGTTGAGTCATTCTCTGATGAACAGCAGAAAAATAAAGCATTGAACGACATTGATGATATGAGTGCAATGATTCAATCTACACTTTCTTTTATCAGGGAAGATTCTATAAAAGAAACGGCAGTAAAAACAGATATCGCTACGCTTATACGCAGTATTTGCGATGATACTTCTGATGTTTTTGGCCCAGCCCAGTATACGGGGCTAGATTATTGTGTATTAGTATGTAGACCGATTGCGATTAAACGCGCAATCACTAACCTGGTTGAAAACGCCGTTAAATATGGTATTCGGGCGGAGGTTGAGCTAACAGAACAAAACGACAGGATTAAAATTACAATTTCAGACCAAGGTCCGGGTATTCCTGAGGCGGAGCTAAAAAATGTCTTTATTCCTTTTTATCGCGTTGAAAAATCCCGTAATCGTAGAACGGGCGGAGTGGGACTAGGTCTTAGTGTCGCGCGCACATTTATTCAGGCGCATCGCGGCACCATTGAATTAAAAAATAATTTACAAAATGGTTTGTTTGTCGAAATTTTATTGCCAAAGTAAACTCATAAAAGCAAGGAATCAATCCAATGATGCTGGCTTCTGACTCCGTTAATGCGTAAACAGGATTAAATCGGCGGTTATTATATCGGGTCTGTCAGCGTTATTCTGAATTATCAAATTCGATCATAAAAAAAGCGCGGGAATCTCGCCCGCGCTAATGCGATCTTTGCTATTTGGGGGTTTAATACCCCAATAGTTCTACCAGCTAAGTGCTACCAAGTACCAGTAAATGTTCCACTGGTTCCCGCGCTTGTATTTGACCAACTACCTGAATAAGTGAGTCCATCAGCGTTAAACGTGATCGTAGCCGTTGCCGAGCCGCTGATAAATTCAAGCACACCACCATTTGGATTACCATTTGCGGCGAATGTAATGGGTGTCGTGGTTTGTATGGTCACGGAACCAAGATCCGGGTGGAAGAACGTAGCACTAATTGTGTAACCAGCCGTAGCATTACCGCTTACAGTAAAATCAGATACCCGGTAAACCTTACCATCTTCCCCGACATAATCCGATGAAAAAGTGCAACTAGAGAAATTGCTTGTGCAAGTAATAGTTGCGTTGACAGTTTGAGTTTGACCATTGAATACGACTGTGAAATTAACATAAGAAATTGTGATCAATGTGGCTGTTTCAGTAAAAGTGATCTGGCCATTCAACGTTACTTGGCCATCTTCATCACCGTCGAAACACAGGTTATTAAATACAATTGAGCCATTTAATGTGTCATTTTGACCAAAGTCATCAGGTACTGTAATACTGCCCCCACAGAAACCGGCGCCGAGTTCAGCAGATGTGATCGTAAGTCCCACGGGTAAATTTAGTGGCACCATTTGTGTTGCAGCGTTTCTTGCGATATTTGTCACAATGCTTGACAGCGACGAAGTGTTAGGGGTATTCGTTATCGAAGCGGCTAAAGAAAAGGGATTACCATCATTTGCACTGTCATTTGTGACTGCTTCAGACATTGCTTCAGTCGCAGTTGTTCCGAGTGTTTCAGCACTGGTATCGTCGATTGTCGCGGCGCTTGTTACGCCACTGTAAGTTGCCGTGCCAGCGCCGCCGCCGCCACCACCACAGCCTGTTAATATGATAGCTACACTTAACAACATAAATAGGGTAATTTTTTTAAAAGAAAGGGCCATCATTTATCTCCTCAGTATTGAAAAAAATAGAATAGTAAAATAGTAAGTATATAAATAAATAGTATTGGTATGTTTCCAATGTGGATGTGATAGAGTGCTACTATTACAATTTCAAAACAACATCAGCTCAAATGTGAAATTGTATAATATTTATTATAAATTATGTAGTAAATAATAATTATTTTGATTATTAGATTCGGTTAAGTTAATAGTTGAAAAAAGTAGTACAATAATTAAGACTAATTGTTATAAAACGAGCGTTTTTATAACTTAAAATGACTTAGCAGTAATCATATGAAGAAGCTTTTCCGGCCATCAAATTCCATGTTATTTAAAAATATCGTCTATTTGATATTTTCCTTTTTCCTATTAGTTAATGTGAAAGCAGATGAACCAAATTTATTTTTTGGGTCATCCATCGCAAATGCAGCTATTCAGGAAAGTGGATATGAAAACGACAATTCCTTTTCATTTAATGTTGGTTATAAATTGTCACCAATCTATCTGGAATCAAGTATAACGAATATTGGCAGTTTCAAGCTTAAGCGATTAACCGCTACAAAAATTGATTTAAAGGGATTCTCACTATTGGTAGGTAAGCAATTCAATATCAATAGTGGGTTGAACATGAATGTACATGGTGGTGCGATATTATGGGAGGCCGATGCAACGCTGTTGAATAGCACTGTTGGTGATGATAAAGATATCAGTTCAATGTTGGGATTTGGTGTTTCGTATTTTTTTAAAAGACCGAGAATAAGTATTAGATCGCAAGTACAGTATTTATTTGATATATCGGGGACTGACATCTCATTAGTATCACTGGGAATCAATTACCATATATGAGTTGCGTAATAGGAAATTAATATGAACTATTTGCAGTTGATGCCCATTTTGTTTATTTGTATATCATTGATCGGATGCGATGACGATGACGATGTGACTTCAGATCAGATATCAACGAATAGCTTTGTTGCTGATTTGCATGTTACCAATGGAGGTGGTGATATCACTGCTGTAGAAGCACAGCTGCGGTTATCCACTACTTCTTCATTTATAGATTTAAAAGACGGCGATAAGCTGTTCTCATCAACAGTAGGTCCGGTCGATAGCATTAATATTACTGAAGACTTATTTGCCAATCTGGGTCAAACTACGGATCAAATCAAGTTAATGACCGGGTCTTTTGCGGACGCTACTTTCCCAACCACGTTATTGAATTTTACAGATGAAGTATCTGGGGCTCTGTACAGAGATAATAATACCAATACGAATTTTACTGTTTCACTGGATCGGCCAGTAGGCGAGAATGCACCCAATTCCAATGTGACTTTGCCACTGGGGTTTTCAATTGTTACACCACAAAGTGCGATGAATTTTTCGCGTAGCGCTGATAATATTGCTGTCAGCTGGAATACCGTCGATGATACTGCTGCAATGAATGTGACTGCGTCATTAATTTGTCCCGGTAGTAATACCGTTGGCTTTAACAATACGCTAACAACGGATACCGGGAATATAAATATCCCAGCGGGTACATTTGTAACGGCAGGTGATAATTGCAAAATTAGAATAGTTCTGGATCGTTTTCGACCGGGTACAATTGACCCAAAATTCGCCGTTGGGAGTCAGATTATCGGTCACCAAAAACGTTTTGTTGAAATATTATCTGTTCCATAATCTGCCAGTAAGTTTTTTCTCAATTTTTTTCCTTAATACGTCAGGGTAATAGTTCACACGCCTGATGTTATATATTCACCCCATCGATACAGTGAATTACTGCATAATATAAAATCTCAGAATCTCTTATTTTTCGTGCGAATTGCGCTATATGCGTGAAATTAGGTATTAGTTCTAAAATATAAAATAAAAAGGAGAGAAATAATGCTGTTTATAACAAATCGAGAACCAAAGGGATCAGTGCGAACAAAAATAGGACGCAAATTCACATTCGACTTAAAGAAAAATACACCGTCTAGTTCTGTGTTTTATTGTGAACGTGTTGCTGAGAATAATTACATTGAAGTAGGCTCGGCTCAGTTGCTATCAAAGTTAAGAGACTGTAACGCCGAGCAAATTTTGTTATTTATACATGGTTTCTCTAATATGCCAGAGCCCGATATTTTTCCAAATGCAGAAAAATTGCAAAAATATTTTGACGACAAGAAATCAGGTTTAATGCAAGTGGTGCCTTTGATATGGCCGTGTGACGATGATTTTGGAATCGTAAAGGATTACTGGGATGATCAAAAATCAGCTGATAATAGCGCATTTGCATTTGCTAGGGTTCTTGAAAGATTTATGAAGTGGCGAGCAGATACAGAAGATACACCCTGTCTAAAGCGTATCAACGTACTCGCACACTCTATGGGCAGCCGGGTATTGAGGCAAACCCTATCAAAATGGAATAAATATGATTTAGCAAATGGCGTGCCGTTGTTATTCAGAAATACTATTTTAATGGCGGCAGATATTGTTAATGAGTCGTTGGAAGAAGGTGAAAACGGGCGGCTAATTAGCGAATCTTCCAGGAATGTATTAGTTTATAGCGCCACTGATGACCTTGCGCTTCGAGCGAGCAAAATATCAAATATAAAAAATCAAGTGGCCTCAAGAAGGCTCGGTCATACTGGCCCGGAAAATATGAAAAAAATTCAAACAAATGTTTATTCTATTGATTGTGATAATTTCAATAATAAATATGACTTGCCAAAAGGCCATTCCTATTTCCTGGATGACGGAAAAGGTAATATAGGCGCGGTTTTTGAGCATATGTTTGAAGCGTTAAAAACGGGAAGGGTTTCTGTTGACGATGAGATAAATCGAAAACACATACTTGAGAAGGCCTAACCGTTTGTGTGGCATATAGTTTTGCTAATTGTTTTGCTACGTGAGATAACTTTAAATAATGGGTTTGCACAAAGCAAATATGACGTTATATATTATTTTCGAAAACTAGAATTTTATGAATGGAAATAATATGACAAAAATAGGACACTGCAACTAGAAGACTGGGTAGAATAATATACGGTAGATGCAAAACAGCAATATTGGGTTGATCTAAGCCGAATTGCTGAAATGGATAGGGCAACGAAAGGATTGCAATGGACGAAATATTAATGAGCAGCAGTAAAGATACTATGTGCCAAGCAAGTAAAATATTTATCGAAATGCTTTTCTTAGTAAAATATAAATAAGCAACGATAGGGGCAGTAATACCGACGATAATATCCGGATTACTTCCATTATAAGTCATAATTTCAGGTATTTTACCTGAGGACGCAAGCGCCGTAAGAACAATAAGCTCTAAAGGAAAACGAAAAACATGAATATGTGTCATTGTTTCCAGTGAAAGTTGCTTGAAATAGTTACTTTTCCACAGAAAAATGAGTAAAGTGATGATGGCGACTAGCGGCGGCGTGATTAAAAGAAAGCCACGTGGCGGTAAATCAAATGATGAGCTATAGAATCCACTATACGCTAATAAGCTATGAGTAACTAACCATATAATGATCCCCAAGCTTATACCCCAGGCGGTTTTTATACGAGCAGTTTTTATCAATGGGATAACAAGTAGTCTGAGAAAAAAAATAAAAGTGACGGCACTGAGCAATAAAAAAGTAACGAAAGCGTAGTCTGGCACATTAGTTAACATCGAAATCCTCAGTAATTTATTAAACTTCCACACTAATGCGGGTAGTGTAATATTGCTGAGTGTTCAAACCAAGGGTCAGATTGGACATTTTATGGGTCATATAGTACCCATCGCGGATAGGTATACAAGACAATATTGAATTTTAAATAAATGATGGACGTGACCGTTTTAGCATTCAATAATTGCTTAACTTCGAGTGTAATCGGTATCCTAGATGTATTTGAAATATGCAATAATTTTTGGAAAAGTCAAAAACAAACTGAACTCAATTATTTTAATGTAAAATTAGCGACTGTTGACGGTGAGCCTGTAAATAGCTTTATTTCAATTCCTATTTATCCCTCAGACTCTGCGGCAACGATAAAAAGTTCTGATCTTATTATCATTCCACCAGTAATGAGTGAAATTAACCACGCGATAAGCGAAAATGTAAGCTTATTCCCATGGTTAATTGATTTACATTCAAGGGGGAGTATTGTTGCGTCGATATGTACAGGAATTTTCTTTCTTGGAGAGTCAGGTTTGCTTGATGGTAAAAAAGCGACTACTAATCCACTCGTAGCCTCTTTTTTAGAGGAGCGCTACCCTAAGGTTGAGCTGGATCTTAATCAGATATTGATTGACGAAGGCGATATTATTACTTCAGGGCCGACCTATGCATTTTTAGATTTGATGATTTATTTGGTCGAAAAATATTGTGGACTTGAAGTGGCGCTGCAATGCTCTAAACTTTTATTGCATGATAAAAACCGTTCCATGCAGACACCCTATTTAATGTCTACTATTCAAAAGCTGCATCAGGACGTCGAAATAAAAAGTATTCAAGATTGGTTAGAGAAAAACTATACAAAATCATTATCGGTTAGCGCTATCGCTGATGATTTTTGTATGAGCCCTAAGAATTTAAACCGACGTTTTCAAAAAGCGACTGGAGATACGCCGCTAGTCTATTTGCAAAAAATACGCGTTGAAAACGCAAAGAAAAAATTAGAAACAACACAGTTGAATATTGATGAAATCACCTATGATGTTGGTTATACAGACAGTAAATCATTTGGCCGCTTATTCAAAAGGCATACGACGTTATCGCCGACTGAATATCGTAAGCGGTTTTCCTCAAGATAAAGCGTATGTAGGGCATTATGGGTTGTCAGGTTTATTTTTACGCACTTTTTTCTTGTGAATTTTTTTGGGTTTAGTTTTAGATTTAGTTTTGTCGTTAGTTCGCGGTTTTCCTTTATTTTTAGTACGTTTGTTTTGTTTCTGGGGTTTTGTTTCTTTTTCTAAAAGGGAGATTTTTGATTGTTGGCCAGCAATCCGCGTTTTTTTCAAATCATTGAAAATATCCTTGGGCATACCTTCGGGTAAATCAACCAGGCTGTAATCGTCAAAGATATTGATACGCCCAATATATTTACTGTCGAGTCCAGCTTCGTTGGCTATAGCACCGACGATGTTTGCGGGCTTAACTTCGTGTTTATTACCTACTTCTATGCGGTATCGTGCCATACCTTCTTCAGGTGGTGTCTCTTTTCTGGGAGAATGATTGCGTTCTTTCACTGCTGGTTTTTTACCTTTCGGATTTTTATCTCTTTCCCAACTGTTATCTGGCCGCTGTTGCGGTTTATTCTTTAACAGTAGCGGGGTGTCACCTTGTAGAAGTTGCGCGAGTGCGGCAGCAATCTCCAGTGCAGGAATATTATGTTCCTTTTGGTATTGCTCAATGAGCTGATAAAATAAACCTAATTCTTCCGTCGCCAGTGTGTCTGTAATACGTTGTTTAAATTTAGCAATACGTTTGTCATTTATAAATTCGGTCGACGGCAAATCCATTATGTCGATTTTTTTCCTGGTGGCCTTTTCAATGGCGTTTAGCAGGCGTTTTTCTCGCGGCGCGACAAACAGAATGGCGTCACCTTGTCGGCCTGCACGACCTGTTCGGCCAATACGATGTATATAAGCTTCGGTGTCATGCGGTATATCGAAATTCACTACATGACTGATGCGTTCTACATCGAGACCACGCGCAGCGACATCGGTGGCAACCAGAATATCCAGTTTGCCTTTCTTTATTTGTTCAATAGTACGTTCACGTTGTTTTTGTGGTATATCGCCATTAAGTGCTGTTGAGGCATAACCGCGGGCAGCTAATTTTTCGGCTAACTCTATAGTTGCGGTTTTAGTGCGCACAAAAACGAGCATGCCATCAAAAGGTTCCGCTTCAAGGATACGGGTTAAGGCATCCAGTTTGTGCATACCACTGACTGGCCAGTAACGTTGTCGAATGGTGTCGGCCGTGGCGGTTTTTTGTTTTATGGTAATTTCTTTTGGTTTACTTAAATATTTTTTGGCAATACGACGTATTTGTTGTGGCATAGTGGCAGAGAACAGAGCAATCTGTCTGTTCGACGGTGTCTGTTCAAGCACCCATTCCACATCATCGATAAAACCCATGCGTAACATTTCATCTGCTTCATCTAATACCAGCGTAGTAAGTTTATCCAACTTTAAAGTGCCACGGCGCATATGATCCATTACGCGTCCAGGTGTGCCCACGACAACATGCACACCGCGCTTTAATGCGCGGATTTGTCCACCGTATTCCTGGCCGCCATATATAGGCAACACATGAAAATTTCTCATGTGTTTGGCATATTTTTGAAAAGCTTCTGCTACCTGGATAGCTAATTCACGGGTAGGTGCCAGTACTAACACTTGTGGATCTTTTTGTTTTAATTCAAGACTGGATAATATTGGTAGCGCAAAGGCAGCTGTTTTACCTGTGCCCGTTTGTGCCTGACCCAGCACATCATTGCCATCGAGTAATATTGGGATTGTTTGAGCCTGAATGGGCGAAGGGGTTTCATAACCCACGTCATCCAATGCTTTTAGAATTGATTTATTCAGCGCCAGTTGATCAAAGGCAGTGACTGGGTCGAGTGTCATGTATAGTACCTAAATAGAGTAAATATTGAGTGAATGTGTGGAACACCAAGGGTTAGCTGGAGTGTCCTGATTACCTCTGTGTATAAAATAGCGTATAAATTTGTGTATAAAATTCGATTCAAAATCAGAGGGCTGCGTAGTGTAACGGTTTATGTGCGATTTTGCATGCTTTATTTTCGTACAAAATTGACTGATAGGGTGAGGTCGCAGACTGGGTTAAAATGAGTACCAATATGGACGTGAACGACATACTGACAGAGCTGCGGCGATTAGCAAACCCTGACAAAGTTAAGCTAAAAGAAGCGAAATTCGGAATCGTCGCCAAAAATTCACTCGGAATTTACCAAAAAGAACTCAAAGTGTTAGCAAAGACCATCGATCAAAATGATGAGCTTGCACTGCAGCTATTCGATACGGGTATTTATGAAGCCAGGATATTATGCAGTAAACTGTTTAAATCTGACTCTATTACTGAAGAATTAATGGAAAAGTGGGTAATAACATTTGAAAACTGGGAAGTATGTGATTCGTTTTGTATGGGATTTTTCGCTCGATCTGATTACGCGCTGCCAAAAGCTATTGAATGGTCAACAAGAAAAAACGAATTTGAAAAACGAGCAGGATTTGTGCTGATGGCTTGCTATGGATTTGCAAACAAATCCGCAGCAAATAAAGTATTTGAGCAGTTTTTTCCAATAATAAAGAGAGAAGCGATTGATGAACGGCTTTACGTGAAAAAAGCGGTTAACTGGGCTTTAAGAAATATTGGTAAGCGTAATATTGATTTGAATAAAAAGGCGATTAAGGTGGCGTGCCAGATTTTAAAAATGAATACTAAGTCGGCTAATTGGATAGCGAAGGATGCATTGAGAGAGCTTCAGAAACCCGATGTGAATATTTTAGACTACCCAAGAGAGAAATATCGAAATGGCTGAGGTAGAAAATCCAGAAATTATAAAGGCAGATCTAGCAAATACTCACCACAATGAATCGATTGTTGCCCTTCTTGATTTATACGCTAAAGATCCAACGGGTGGTTCCGAAGGTCTTACGGATTACGCAAAGTCAAATCTTATCCCCGCTTTGCGAGATAGACGGCATATTCATGCATTTCTAGCGTTGGTTAATGGCAACGCGGTTGGTTTGTTAATTTGTATAGAAGGTTTTTCGACTTTTTTATGTAAGCCATTATTGAATATCCATGACATCATCGTTAGCCCAGAATACAGAGGTAAGGGGCTATCGACGAGGTTACTCGAAGCGTGTGAAAGGCTGGCGTTGGAAAAAAATTGCTGCAAACTCACATTAGAGGTATTGGAAAGAAATGAAGTAGCAAAGGCGGCCTATCATAAATTTGGTTTTAAAGGATATGAATTGGATCCAGGCATGGGGCAGGCGTTATTTTGGGAAAAAAAATATCATCTTGACGCAGTACCAGGTTAATTAGAAAAATTAATTTACTAAAATTTAATAAAGAGTTCAAATATGATTGAATTTTCAAAAGAGAATAAAGAAGAAATAATTTTAAAAATAAAGACTCACTTTCGTGATGAACTCAATCAAGAGATTGGCGGATTTGATGCGGAGTTTTTACTGGATTTTTTTGTGAAAGAAATAGGACACTATTTCTATAATCAGGCATTAACAGATGTTCACGCATTGCTTGAAAAACAAATGGATTTGATGGCAGATACGATCTATGATTTAGAAAAGCCTATTTTGAACAAATAATAAGTGATTAAATTAGGGGTGCCGTTGAAAAAAAACTATTAGCACACAATTAAATACCAGATAATTAACTGTAAATAAGAGGAATGGAAATGGACTTCTTTAAATTTTCCGATGACGAGATATTTTCTATTGCAAAACCTATTATTGATAGCATGAAAGACGGTGCCAATAGAAAAAATTATAAGTTGTTTTCAAGTTATTTTTCGACAAAAATGCTTGAGCTGGTCGGTGAAATGAAATTTTTAGAGCAAACCGGAAAAAATATCCTGGAACTAGGCGAGCTAAGTACTCAACATAACATAGGTTGTGTTCGACGTGAATCAGGGGTCACTGTAGTATACAAACAGAATACAACAAAGAAAAAGGGCGAGCTACTTTGGCAAATGTATTTGGACGACGAAAATGGTCGAATAAGCGTGTTTGATGCATGTATTTATTAAATGTACTGCGAACTAGAAAGTGACCTGTCGCGACGCAGCGATTGCGGATTTTCCGGGTATCCAGGAATTACTGAGCCGCAGTAAATTGCCTAATGATGATTTTGTAGCACATATAAAGAATTTTATCGTATATGTAGAGAATCATAATATCGTTGCGGTAGGTGGCCTTGAAATTTGTGGTGCTTTTGGTTTGCTTCGTTCAATCGCGGTTGCATCAGAACATCGAGGGAAAGGGATCGCCAAGAAAATATATGAATTATTAAAGGTCAGAGCGCACGGTTTAGGTATCAACAGGCTCTACTTATTAACGGAGTCCAGTATAGAATATTTCGCTAATTTGGGGTTTCGAATTATGGATCGCGCTGATGCCCCGGAATTGATAATGGAGACTAAGCAGTTCAAAGAACTTTGTCCTTTATCTGCAACGCTTATGTACTGTGATATTTTACATGGGGTTAAACGATATTAGGCTATTTGGTCAGGATTAAAATTGTTTATTTAGTCAAAAGGAAGCACATGAGCGGCTCCATCTTCCGTTTTATTTACTGAATGATTCCTCGTTCAATCTAACACATGCTTTGAACCTCCCTACATTCGAATATGCTTCCTCAACATATATTAAACGCATTACTATTATCGCCACCGATGGAATTATAAAAAAAATATTCTATCCAGTTTTTCCGCCAGATAAAAATGCGGATAATGTTATAGAATGGATAGAAAATAATAAGGGACGGTAAGATCGCATCTACATCAATTAGTCTGCCATTTCCAAATCATCTCTAACGGCGTCTATGCCGGCCATGGCGCACTTTTCGTCTATTTTACCTGATGGTGCGCCACTCACACCGACACCGCCGAGAATGCTACCGCCTATATTTATTGGCAGTCCGCCAGCAGTCACCATTAATCCATCCAGTTTGGGTACCTGGAATGGTTTAGTGAATCTATCTTCTAGTTCTGACAGCGCGGTATTAAAAGCCATTGCAGTGTGTGCTTTTTGTTTGCTGATAGGCCCGGTAATATCCATCGCCAGCACGTCACGTAATACAACTTGTGGATGCCCACCGCGGTCAACGACGGTGACAGCTATTTGTACGCCTTCCTTACGACATTGTGTTATTGCTGCTTGTGCAATACGTAACGCGGTTTCCATCGACAGTCGTTTTATATTGATCATCATCGGTTGCTCATCGGCATACGATAGTGGTGTGAGAATTAGGTACAAAGGGATCAGAATTTTAATGAGCGTTTTCATAATAAAGACTCTCCAAGCATTAAGGTAAATCTATTGTGTACAATTTTAGACGCACCCCGCAATAATTGTCAGTCAAGCAGCCAAAAATTATGGCATAAACGTGATTTTTATCTGATATTTTGATTTTTATGGTCAATAAGCCACCAGGTATCAGTTTGATGTAGAGTTGGCCCGAGTTGTTTGCTTTGTCATCATATTTATTGTGTTTGTACAGAAAACGCGATAATAGGGTTTGAATATATTTCTACCAGGGATCTTGATGGAGGGCTGATTGCCTGAAATTTATTTTGTCGATTATTGTGAATTTTTTACATATTTATTGTGCCAAAAATTATAGAAAGTCGATCTGTATTGTAGAAAGATATAGTTAAGCGGCAGAAAGAATAGCGAGGTTTCAACATGAAAAGGGTAGGCAGTGAAAAGAACCGGATAATGGTCAGTCGGATTAGACACGCTGTCAATTTTGGTTGGTATGTCGTGTGCCGTGAAGGTGTAATAGGCCCGTTCATTCCACGCCAGGTGGCGGTTGAGGCAATGAATAAATATAAAAAACTAAAAATGGAAGGTAGTTACGAATAGGGTATCTATATAATACGGTAAAATTAAATATTAGGGCAAACAGGTATCAATGCAACGAATTATCTTTTCGCTTTTTTTTTATTCCGTCACTGATCATATTGACTCGTTTAGTAAAGTCATTCAGTGCGGTGAGTAATTCTTTGTCACTTTTATTTTTAATATTTTTCATATCGTGGCTCACCAGGAGTATTGCCGACATAACGCCAAAAATAGGTATTAGCCAAATCAGTAATAAATAAAGGTACTTTTTATTATTTGTGTATAAATTTGATTTTAATACCGTAGTTGAACCCAGTATATTTAACGCAATGACGGTAATACAAGCAAATCCAAGTAAAACAGTGAGTGCCATAACGTTGGCCCTTTAGTTGAGAAAGATTCAGCTTTCTTTGCTGTTATCAGGTTTATCCTTCAGATTTTCAACCCAAAATATTGTTGCACCTGCTACGGCAGCAGGCATGACAATAAAATTACCAATGGGAATCATTGTTGCTAGCATTGTTATTCCGCCAAATCCAAGGGATTGCATACGGTGTTTAGATAAACGTTTGCGAACATCCTTAAGCCTGATTTTATAATTCGCCATCGGATAATCGGCATATTGCATTGCCAGCATCCAGGCGGTAAATAACATCCAAAGAAAAGGTGCGGCTAGTTGCAATATGGGCACAAGAAAGAGAAGCAAAAAGGGTATCGCCCATGCGATAAAATAAGCGATTTTTTTCAGTTCGTTGATCATATCAGGGACAAATTCTTCAATCATTTTTTTAAAGCCGCTTTCGGGTGGTTTTTCACCCGTCAGATAATGTTCCACCGCTTCGGCGAGTAATCCGTTAAAAGGCGCGCTTACCAAATTGGCAAGTAAAGAGAAGGTGTAAAACGAAATCAGCGTTGTAGCGAGCAAAAACAGGATCCACAATAACCAGTCTAACCACTGTAACCAGTCTGGTAGTTGCGGCATGATTTCTTTCGTTAGCAGACCGAAATACTGAATCCCGAGGCTGATTAACACAGAAAACAGAATAATGTTTATTAGAAATGGAATGACGACGTATAGTCGTACACCCGGTTTATTTAATAATTTCAGTCCGCGAAAAAAATAATTTGCGCCAGTGAATGGGCCGCTAGTCATGATAAATTGCCGTCTGGCTTCCAGATCCCAAACGCTTCTTGGGGTGTTGGTTGTTGCATATCTTGGGTTGTGTCGTCTAATACTTGATTGGAAAATGCATATAGATGCTCTAAAAATTCCTTTTTTTCCTGTGCAGGGAGAGATTGTTTTCCTATGACTAAGCCGATAATGGCGGCCAAATATTGTACCGCGATGAGCTCATCTTCGCTGCGCTGATCGTGTTTCTTCAGTGTCTCCTGCACTGACCTTATAAGTTGGTCTGATAGTTGTAACTCGCTCATGTCTTATTATCCTGTTTACTGGTTTGTCGTAACTATTTATTTATGTTTCTTTATTTATACTTCTATCGTTAATACAACCATTAGCACGGGTTGCGCTTTAGCGTAGCTGCATTCGCGGGTTATTAGAGATAGCAATTCTAACTTAAACCCGTCTGTTGTGCGATATTTTGTAGCTAGGTGATACTGTGTGCAAAATGCATGTTTTCCGGTACGTCGATTTTTTGGGATCATCAATATTTCGAATGTTCGTTCACTTCGATAATGTTATATGATATCAAGCAATTGCTACTTGTAAGTACCTCTTTTTGGGAGCACTTTGATTAAAAGGCGCTTTTTAAAAGATGTTTAGGAGAAGTGTGATGGTTGACGAAAAAAAAGATGTGCGTGAAATTCGTATAAATCCGGTTATACCAACCGAATCGGTGTTGGTTGCTACAGCCAGAAGTATGCGGCCAAAGAAAGAGGAAGAATTGGCACCCCGGGATACACGTAAACACGTTGATCGCTGTCCCTTTTGTACAGGTAACGAGCATATGACGCCGCCTGCTATCGATACTTTCCCTGAAGAAAAAAATTGGGAAATTCGTATTGTAGAAAACCTCTATCCCGTATTAGGCAGTGAGGTTCAGGGACAAAATTATGTATTTGGATTACAGCAGGCAATTGATGGTTATGGTAGGCATGAAGTTATAGTTGATCATAATCACCATGGTATTGCATTGCATGAAATGAGTGAAAAACACATTGCTAATTTATTTACTGCGTATAGAAACAGGATGAAGTTGTTATATGACACAGATAGTCGGCTTCGTTATGTGTTGGTATTTAAGAACTATGGACCCGCTGCGGGGGCCAGTATGGCACATACACATAGCCAAATTATTGCAACGCCGGTGGTACCAAACAATGTTCAATCTGAGGTGGAAAACAGCCATGCATTTTACAAAAAAAATGCACATTGTATTTTTTGTACGTTGATTGATGAAGCCTTGACGTTTGATGCGACGATTTATGATAAATATTCGGGTGAAATTAAACGTAAAATAGATGTTGGGCAATATATTATTGAAAGAAGCGAAAAATTTATCGCTATCAAACCGTTTGCCAGTCGTTATGAGTGGGAGGTACACATTTTACCTTTGGTTCACCAAGCGGATTTTTTGACGTTGAACCCGGATGACGCTCTGGATTTTGCAAGGGTATTACGTCGCACCATGCAGCGCCTTGATACTGTAATAGGGGGGGCGCAATATAATTATTTTCTTCACTCGTTGCCACATACCACAGCAGATTCAGGCTGTAAAAATAGCTATCATTGGCATCTGGAAATATGCCCGCGTACCAGTATCCCTGCCGGGTTTGAGTTAGGTTCCGGCTTGTTTGTAAATACCATTAGCCCGGAAGAAGCGGCTGATCAATTACGTGGAGTACAATTGGAATAACAAGCTCAGAATAGTGTTGAGTTCAAACATTCTTTTGCAACACAGCATTTGCAACATCTCAATAGCTCAAATAGTTGTTTGATTGTATGAATGGTCTAGACTCTATTGATGGACAAGAATACTACTCATTTAAACGACGGCGAGCCAGTTTACCAAGACTGCATACCGTTGGTTTGGAAAATCTTCAAATCGAGGCCGGATCCATCAGAAATAATCCTGATTCACAATTCAAATGAAGAGATATTGAAAGCGATATATGCGCTGGATGATACCTATGCGGATAGCGAAGACCCCCATGATACACTTGCTCAACAGGTGACGCGCATGGACGCAAAAATAAATTTTTTGATGAGCATGGTGGGGCAATTATTATCGGAGTCACTGATCATCCCTGGTCGACATAATATTTCGTTGTCATCGACGGGGATGCAGTGGGAAGATAAGCACGCGCCAGAAGTTAACGCCTATTTACACGTTCAGTTGTACCTGAAAATAAATTATCCGAAACCTGTCATTTTACCCGCTGTGGTCAATTCAGTAGAAAAGAAGTCAGCCGAAGAATTTAATATTACCGTGAGCTTTGAAAAACTGACCACATCAGTGGAAGAATGCATAGAAAAACTGATTTTTCGCCACCACCGACGCCTTATCGCCCTCACTCGTCGTTAGGGTCCACTTGCTATAAATTGGCCCCATTTGTGTTGCTTGCCTGCTGTATTCGGTTTTCGGACTAAGATAAAACATAAGAAATTAGTAATAAACTAATGATTGCTTGGTTTGACTTTGGTTACATTTTAGTTAAATCTGTGCCGTATTTTTGACATAGGATCAGAAGCGTGCTTAACTAAATCTAAGTTATCTGAACGACCAATATTTGACGTTAGCTGGAAATAGTGCCGTAATGTGTTAGATTATATATAAAAAATTATTGCAATAGTTTGATTAACTGACATTTTTTGGGAGAAGAGGCATTGAAAATGACTGAGTCTGCGACGATTTTTCTCGTTGAGGATGATTTGAAGTACCGACAAAAAATCCTGTCAATTCTTGAATTTGTCGGTTATTCCGATGTAGTGGTGGCACAAAGTGATTCATGGCGTGCAGAAGCTGAAAAAATAGAAGACCTGGATTCAATATTATTAGGTCAGTGCGCATCAGAAGAGGTGCAAAACCACTTATGTCATGACATGCACCAGTGGAATGCTAATATTCCCTTATTATTGCTCATTGATAACAAACGTAAGGCGAAAGTGTCGTCTGACACCATTTCTGAGGCGTTTCAATTACTTGATTTGCCGCTGACCTATATACAATTAACGGATGCGTTGCAGCAATCTCATATTTTCCGCATATCAGACCAATCGCCCGCTAGTGGCAGGAACCTGGAGCTATTCCGCAGTTTGGTCGGCAACAGCCGTGCCATCCGAGGCGTGCGCAAATTAATGGAGCAGGTGGCAAATTCAAGCGCCACGGTTTTAATCCTGGGTGAATCGGGCACAGGAAAAGAAGTTGTTTCTCGTAATCTACATTATCATTCAGAACGAAGAAATGGCCCGTTTGTACCGGTAAATTGTGGTGCAATTCCGGCTGAATTACTTGAAAGTGAATTATTTGGTCATGAAAAGGGTGCATTTACCGGTGCAATTAGTGCTCGGCAGGGGCGTTTTGAATTAGCCAATGGCGGTACCTTATTTTTAGACGAAATCGGCGATATGAGTATGCCGATGCAAGTTAAGTTGCTTCGAGTATTACAAGAGCGCACATTCGAACGTGTCAGCAGTAATAAAACGATTCAGGTTGATGTCAGAATCATCGCTGCGACGCATCGAAATCTGGAAAAACAGATAAAAGAAGATAAATTCAGAGAAGATTTGTTTTATAGATTAAACGTGTTCCCCATTGATATGCCTGCATTAAAGGATCGTATTGATGATATTCCTTTGCTGGTGAATGAATTGGTTGCTCGCATTGAGCATGAAAAACGCAGCTCAATTCGTTTTACACCCGCAGCGATGATGGCCTTATGTCAATATCGTTGGCCCGGAAATGTGAGAGAACTTTCTAATCTAATTGAAAGACTTATAATCATGCATCCGTATGGTATTGTCGATGTGTCTGATTTGCCGGATAAATTTCAAGCGCTTGCTGAAAGTAAGGGAACTGCACCTGTTGAATTTGAACAGGTCATTGCGCCAGTCGAGCTTAATAATTCACCACGCTTACCCCGCGATGGGTTAAATTTGAAAGAACATCTAAATGATATGGAATTTACCCTCATCAAACAGGCTCTGGATGAAGCCGGTGGTGTTGTTGCCCATGCGGCAAAACGTTTGAATATGCGACGTACGACCCTTGTTGAAAAACTGCGTAAGCATGGTATCCAGCGCAATGAAAGTATGACAAGAGTTTGACTGATTGCCCTTCCGGTAATTGTTTAGCTTTCTAAGTTATTGAATTTAATAGATATTTTTTTTCGGCACAGATATTGCTCTTTGTTTAGTGATTTTCAAATAATCACAGGCAATAAGTGGGAGCAATGTTTTCAATGGGTCACCGTACTTCACACAGTAACTTACATAATAGCTCTCACAATAGTAGCTCTCACAGTAATTCAATAGGCGCGCAAGATTTACAAAACGCGTTTCATACGTTTAACCAGCTATCCGAAGAGCTTATCTCCTCGTATGCCGTGCTGCAGTCACGCGTAGCCGAGCTAAATAGTGAGCTTGCTGATACGCGCAGAGAAAAAATGTATGAGCTGGCAGAGAAGGAACGAATTGCCGGTCGACTCTCTACCATTCTCAATGCGCTACCCGCCGCAATTGTTGTTTTAGATCGTTTCGGTTGTATTCAGGAAACCAATCCTTCCGCAGATCAATTGTTTCGTGATTGTGTTGCCGATCAGAAACTTGTCGGTTTACCTTGGGTTGAAGTGATTAAATGTGCTTTTGCACCTCGATCAGACGACGGACATGATATTTCGTTGAAGGATGGACGTCGCGTAAATATTACTACCAACGCTTTAGAAGCAGATACCGGGCAAATATTATTAATCAAAGATGTAACCCAATCCAGAGAACTCACCGAGCAATTAAACCGTTTTCAGAAAATGACGGCAATGAGTGAAATGGCAGCTGGGCTTGCCCATCAGATACGAACACCGTTAGCGACATCAATGCTTTATGCCTCTCATCTTAAACAAACGGAATTAGAAACGGAAAATCGTCTCGAATTGGTTGACAAGGTTCAATCACAAATGCGTCATATCGAAAAACTAGTCAACGACATGTTGATGTTTGCGCGCGGAGATGTAACTGATAATCAACCGTTTTTATTGTCCGCGCTGATCAATGATTTGCAAATATTAACGCAAAGCGAAATTAAAGATAACAATGTTAATTTATATATTAACAATGAAATGGCCGACAAAAAGGTGATGATGGTCGGAAGTAAGGAAGTATTGTTAAGTGGTTTACAAAATATAATTAGCAATGCAATACAAAGTTTTCACGGTGCTGACTATTTTCATGGGAATGAGGAGTCGCGGAAAATTATTATTCGTGTAAACCAGGCTGAGGCGAATATGGTTGACATACTGGTCTGCGATAACGGAAAGGGTATTTCAAAAGAACGGCAAGATAGAATTCTGGAACCGTTTTTTACTACTCGTTCACAAGGCACCGGGCTGGGTTTATCCGTTGTAGATACCATTGCAAAAACATATAACGGCTATCTTTGGTTTGAATCGGCCGAAGGAGAAGGCAGCACTTTCGCTTTGCGATTGCCCTTCTCTAATAAAGAGTCTAATAGAGAGTCGAATAAAGAGTCAAATAAAAAGTCTGCTGAAGAGGGGGCAGAAAAATGACCCAATCAACCATACTTGTTGTAGAAGATGATTTGTCACTGCAAGCTGCATTATGTGATACGTTAGCGCTCGCGGGATTTAAGGCAGAGGCAGCATCCAATGCGGCATTTGCAATGGATATGTTGAAGAAAACCAACTATGACATGGTCGTCAGTGATGTGCAAATGGAAGAATTGGATGGCCACGCATTATTAAAACGTATTAAAGCGCAACGTCCTGATTTGCCGGTTTTGCTGATGACGGCGTATGGGTCGGTACAAAAAGCAGTGGAAGCAATGCGCGACGGTGCCGTTGACTATTTGGTTAAGCCATTTGAGGCTGAAGTTTTGGTTAATCTTGTAAGCCAGATAGTAAGCCAAAGTTTTTCTAATGACAGTGAATTTATCGCCATAGACAATACATCGAAAGAAATACTTGGATTGGCTCAACGTGTTGCAAAAAGTAACGCCACTGTAATGATAAACGGTGAAAGTGGTGTTGGTAAGGAAGTGCTCGCAAGATTTATACACAATAAATCACCTCGGGCAAACAAACCTTTTGTTGCAATAAATTGTGCGGCGATACCGGATAATATGTTGGAAGCAACTTTGTTTGGCTATGAAAAGGGCGCTTTTACTGGTGCTTACAAAGCATGTGTAGGGAAATTTGAACTGGCGCAGCAAGGAACTTTGTTGTTGGATGAAATTTCCGAAATGGATATTAGTTTGCAGGCCAAATTGCTGCGCGTTTTGCAGGAAAAGGAAGTGGAAAGATTGGGTGGAAATAAATTAATTCCATTGGATGTGCGTATCCTTGCAACATCGAATAGAGACATGAAAGAGTTGGTATCTGTCGGTAAGTTCAGAGAGGATTTGTACTATAGGCTTAATGTTTTACCAATTAAACTACCTGGATTAAGTAAACGCAGGGATGACATTGTGCCTTTGGCGTTGAATTTTCTTTCGCGCAGCGCAAACAGTTATGCCAGACCAATACCAAAATTGTCAAAATCAGCCGCACATAAATTAGTGGGCTATTCCTGGCCAGGAAACGTGCGCGAATTGGATAACGTTATGCAACGTGCGCTGGTATTACATACAGGAAAGGACATCGTGCCTGATGATGTGCGATTTGATTATATAGAAAGCAGCCCTATTAAAAGTAAAAGTGAACACAAAAATAAATTAGATTCATCCGGGACAGAAGAAATGGTATCGGTCCCGCAAGAAGGTGACCTGCATCATGATGTGAAATCACATGAATATAATTTGATTGTACAAACATTGAAAGAAACGGCCGGTAGTCGCAAGTTAGCAGCTGAAAAATTGGGTGTTAGCCAAAGAACGCTGCGTTACAAATTGGCAAAAATGCGTGATCTTGGAATTGAAGTACCTTGATTGTAAATATTAATTAAAGAGGTAAAAATATGGATAAAATTAATAGTATTGATATGGGTGCATTGCTCTCCCAACTCCGTGCTACTGCCGCCGCTGTACAAGGCGATGTTGGCGCAACGGCAGGTGTCGCAGGTGCGAATAATCAAACAACGACGGAGTTTTCCTCTTTGTTAAAAAAATCGGTTGATGCTGTTAATGAAAATCAAAAAGCATCACGGGCACTGGGCACAGCTCTGGATAGTGGTGACACGAACGTTAGTCTGGAACAGGTAATGATTGCGAGTCAGAAAGCCAGCGTTTCATTTCAGGCCATGTTGCAAGTTCGCAACAAAATGGTCTCCGCTTATCAGGAGATAATGTCAATGCAGGTTTAGTAGGACAGGTAATTGTCGGGGAAAATATTCGATTTATTACAGTGTTTACTTAAATTCGTATTAGGTAATTTAACTTAAGGTTTGACTCTTGACTAAAAGTTAACTCAAAGTTTAACACCAGGTTCTAATATATGGCAGCTGCAGAAAAAAAATCTTTAACAACACAATTTGATGGTTTTTCAAATCTTAACGCATTGCGTCAGCTCGGTTTACTGATTGCATTAGCTGCAAGCGTTGCAGCCGGTGTATATATTGTAATGTGGTCATCCACACCGAATATGACGATGTTATATAGTGAGCTTTCTGAAAAAGACGCTGGATTAGTTATAGACGCTTTACAAAAAAGTTCTGTACGCTATCAACTTGGTGGAACAAGTTCAATACTTGTTCCATCGTCGGAAGTTCATGATGTTCGTATGAGTCTTGCTGCACAAGGTTTGCCCCAGGGCACCGCCATAGGTTTTGAGACTCTCAATCAAGATCAGGGTTTTGGTGTTAGTCAATTTATGGAAACAGCTCGCTATCAGCGGTCATTGGAAGTTGAGCTTTCACGATCGATAATGGCGTTGAAGAATGTTCAAACCGCGCGGGTTCATCTCGCGTTACCAAAACAATCGGCATTCCTGCGAGATAAAAGGAAACCCAGCGCATCGGTTTTGATCAGTCTTTATTCCGGTCGCGTGCTGGAAGAAGAACAAGTTATGGCGATAGCACATATTGTTTCATCCAGTGTACCCAATTTAACAGCAGGTAATGTGACTGTGGTCGATCAAAATGGCCGTTTGCTAACGACAAAAGATAGTTCCCGTAACATGGCACTGTCTGCGTCCCAGTTAAATTACGCGCGTAAACTGGAGAAAAATTATATTGAACGTATCGAAGGTATTTTGACGCCTATCGTTGGCCCAGGTGCAGTGAGCGCGCAGGTAACGGCGGATGTTGATTTTACCTTTACCGAGCAAACACAGGAGTCATATAATCCAGACACACCCGCGCTGCGAAGTGAGCAAGTGGTGGAAGAAAAATCCGTAAATGCATCTGCAAGCGGTGTGCCGGGTGCGGCATCAAATCAACCTGATGCAAACAACGCAGAACAAGATGCGGCGAATTTTGCAAATTCCGGCTCGTTTGCTGCCCGACCATCGAACAGTCGAAGTCGAAAAACCCAAAATTATGAATTGGATAAAACAATAAGCCATACAAGATTGGGCATGGGCAGAATTAAACGTTTATCGGTGGCAGTAGTCATTGATGATAAAAAATTGGTGAGTAACACTGGCATAGTGACAAAGACATCTTATTCCCCTGAGGAGATAAATCGCTTTTCGCAACTGGTCAAAGAAGCTGTTGGATATAATTTACAGCGCGGTGACAGTGTAAATATTATTAACGCCGCTTTTTTCGACGCTGTTGAACCTGAGCCATTACCAGAACTGGCTATTTGGGAACAAGCATGGTTTATCGATATTGTTAAAAATGCTATAGGCGGTATTCTGGGGCTGGCATTATTATTTGGCGTACTGCGCCCTGTTATGCGTTCACTTGCACAAATTGGTAAGGAGGGGCCAAGACAACAGTATCCTGCCGCGACCGCTGCTGCGGGTGCCTCGTCAGATGCTTCAACAACACCTACATTAGCTGCGCCAGCGAATGATACGCTGCAAGTCGTTCAGGCTGCTGCTGAACAAGACCCAAAACTGGTGGCGCAAGTTGTCAAAACCTGGGTTTCTAATGAATAGTTCTCTAATGAATAGCTCTATAATAAATGGTGCTCAAATCAATAGGTATGCAATCAGCAGATATCAGTTGAATATGGATCGTTGTTGGTGTTGAAATGAATGGTGTAGAACGTGCCGCTATATTGCTGTTGAGTTTGGGGGAGCAAACCGCCGCTGAAATTTTGCGGCATATGGACCCCAAAGAAGTCCAAAAAGTGGGCATTGCCATGTCCGAAGTAAATAATATTTCAAAAGATCAGGTCGATAACGTTGTAACGGATTTTTTAAGAACCGCAGAAAAACACACCTCCATTGGCTTGGGTAAGGATGATTATATTCGTAATATGCTGGTGTCTGCTTTGGGTGAAAATAAAGCAGGTAAAGTCATCGATAGAATACTTTTGGGTGGTAATACTAAAGGACTTGAAACCTTGAAGTGGATGGACCCGCGTGCTGTTTCAGAACTTATACGACTCGAACATCCTCAAATTATCGCCATTGTTTTAGCGTATCTTGATGCTGATCAAGCAGCTGAAGTGTTAGTGCTGTTGCCAGAGAAGACGCGCGTGGATGTGATTATGCGAATTGCTACACTGGATGGCATTATGCCCAGTGCGTTAAGTGAATTAAATGCCATAATGGAAAAGCACTTTGAAGGGCAGACTAATATAAAATCAGCCAGCGTCGGCGGTCTAAAATCTGCTGCCAATATTTTAAATACAATGGATAGCTCAATTGAAGCGGGGATTATGGATAATCTCAAAGAGACGGATGCTGATCTTGGCGATAAGATTCAGGATTTGATGTTTGTTTTTGATAACCTTGCCGACCTGGATGATCGCGGCATACAAACATTATTACGCGAAGTTTCGTCTGATGCGCTTATTTTAGCACTAAAAGGGTCTGATGAAAGGTTGCAAGAAAAATTCTTTAAAAATATGTCTAAACGTGCGGGGGAAATGCTTCGCGAAGACCTGGAGGCAAAAGGACCGGTCAAACTGAGCGAAGTTGAAGGTGCCCAAAAAGAAATATTAACTATTGCGCGTCGCATGGCGGAAGCGGGCGATATAATGCTCGGTGGATCGAGTGCTGAAGAATATGTCTAAAATCATTAAGCAGGGCGAAAACAAATACAGCGCGTGGGCAATACCTGCTGTGCAGAGTTCGCATATCGTTAATCGGGGAACGGGCGAAAGTGGCTCTGTTTCAGGAAATTTGCGTGCACGCCTGGACCAGCAAAAACAGGATGAGGGCTATGAAAAAGGCTATCAAAATGGAATGGCGGAAGCCGCTAAAGTGGTGAATAAACAACGACAAACCGTCAGGCATCTTGAGCAACTTCTGTGTACTCTCAATGAACCCTTTGATGAACTGGATCGGCAGGTAGAACAAGAACTGGTTACTCTGGCTATTGCAATCGCACAACAGATTATCCGGCGCGAGATCAAAATAAACCCCGATCAAATAATGGCGGTTATACGTGAAGCCTTGGAAGTACTGCCTAGCGCGTCGCGTAATATCAAAATTTCACTTCATCCGGAAGATGCTTCGGTGGTAAATCAATTGAATACTATAAGCAGCGAAAATCAACAATGGTTGTTGGTCGAAGATGCTACATTAATGCGTGGCGGTTGTAAGGTAACGACGGACACATCGCAGATAGATGCGTCTATTGAAAGCAGACTTGCCGCGATATTTGCACAAATTCTAGGGGGTGAGCGTGAACAAGATAAACCAATCACCTGACGCAAATCGAAATAAGCTTTGGGCAGAACAGCTAGCGCTTCATCGTTCCAGCTTGTCGTCAACTACTTCACTTGTTGTCGAAGGACAGCTCACCAGAATGGTGGGTTTAACACTGGAAGCTATCGGTTGCAAAGCGGCCATTGGCGAATTGTGCAATGTAGAAGTGTCTAATGGTTCATTTATTGAAGCCGAAGTTGTTGGTTTTTCCGGAGATCGGTTATTTTTGATGCCGACCGCTGATATTCGAGGCATTGTACCCAATTCTCGAGTGATTCCTACAGGCAGGGTCTACGAAGCAGCAGTGGGTGAGTCATTATTGGGCAGGGTGATTGATGGTGCTGGTCGCCCGCTAGATGGTGCAGGACCATTGAAAACGACTGCACGAATGTCTTTGATGGGGCGTCAGATCAATCCACTTTTACGCACCCCAATCAGCGAACAACTTGACGTTGGTATTCGAACAATAAATACATTGTTTAGTGTGGGCCGTGGGCAAAGATTAGGTTTGTTTGCCGGTAGTGGTGTTGGTAAGAGTGTGTTGTTGGGTATGATGACTAAATACACTAACGCGGATGTGGTCATCGTTGGTTTGATCGGTGAACGTGGTCGTGAAGTAAAAGAATTTATTGAAAAAAATCTTGGGCCAGAAGGCATGGCGCGTGCTGTTGTCGTCGCAGCACCTGCGGATAGTCCACCAGTAATGCGTTTGCATGGCGCGGCAATGGCGACCAGTATTGCCGAATACTTTCGTGATCAGGGCATGAATGTATTACTGTTAATGGATTCGTTGACCCGCTATGCACAAGCGCAACGCGAAGTGGCTCTAGCGATTGGTGAACCGCCTGTAACAAAAGGATATCCTCCCTCTGTTTTTGCCAAAATGCCACAACTGGTAGAACGTGCAGGTACGGGTGATAAAGGGGGGTCGATTACTGCATTTTATACAGTATTAACAGAAGGCGAT
>VAPL010109205.1_pt1 | contig 27565 bp, 19 predicted proteins | sample 3395061 | NCBI WGS metagenome assembly VAPL01 (sample SAMN08290444, study PRJNA428436) | hydrothermal vent metagenome | isolation source: Deep-sea hydrothermal vent chimney 2 | place: Pacific Ocean: Juan De Fuca Ridge | depth 2182 m m | reverse complement strand
CTGCAAATGAAGCGATAGAAAACGAGCTGTTGCATTTTTTGGAAGCCATTGACCAAGCGGCATGATACAAATTATGTATGCATTTTATGCAACGCTAGGGTTTACGCGTATTATACCCAAACCTCAATCACCATAGGGGTGGCTATCTGACCTGGAGGGTAAGAGCTTTTTCGTCATGTCAACTACACCTGTTTGTGACGATTGTTCTGTATAGTGTTTATAGTATCGCCCTATCTGCATAGCCATCCACAACCATAACATTGAAAGCAATACATTGATGGCAGCAAAGGCACCCAACTTTAACCCGAACAAAGTCGTACCCGCAAAAACAACCCCGGCCTGAATTAAATCGCCAAGTCGCCAAAAAAAAGTATCGATCGTGGTTTTCCCCAAGTATTTCGAACTGGTACACACAGGAAGAAAAAGCGCATGGCGACTGGTTGCATTGATCGAATAATCTGTGCTGTTTTCGATAATTTTAATAATACGCACTACTGCAAAAACGGGGAAAAAAGCAATCAAGGCATAACCTATGGTTGTAATCAAAGGTAATAATAATATGGCACCCGGAACACCAATCACCTGGTAGATTCTCGAAACAAGAAAAAACTGTAACAGCAAACTGATCAAGTTGACCCAAAAGAAAAAGTCCGAATAAAATTCACCAATCCGCATACCTCGTTCGTCGTTAGAAGCAATACTGGAAAAATGATCTACGACCATGCTCGCCAAAATATACTCCCCTATTGAATTAACACAATTGAGCAACACGACGAGCACGGCCAAAATTCTCAAGTAAGGTAATTGCATCACCAGGTGCAAACCACCCAGCATTGAATTCCAATCAACCGTGGTTGCAGACCGAATAGAGGTATTCGAGTCCGGGGTTTTAACTCGCCCCCCTAAACTGCTCAACACAAGAATGACTGCCGCCAGTAATAATAAAGTATACGGCCCTACATAAGAAAAAAGCTCTGAAGCACAAACGGAACCTAAAACAGCACCCAAAGAACCACCAAAACCAATAATCGCAAACAGTCGTTTACCTGACGTGGGGCGATGCAGGTCTGCAACAAGCGCCCAAAACTGGGCAACTTGTGTCACACTGAAAATACCCAACCAAATAAAAAACGGTATACTAATCGCTAAACCATTGGATCCCGCCAACCAGAATCCAAGCAGCGTCACGACAAAAAAAGCGGTGATTCGATTATATAATTTTTCGCCAGAGACACGCTTGTAGAGTGCGCTGTAAAGCGGAATCGCAATTAAAAGTACCACCGCCTGCAAAGCCACCGAATAACTGCGCAGCTCCGCACTGCCATCTGCGAGAATAAAAGCTTCGCGAGCCGGTTTAAGCAAGTAATAAGCAAACAAAATAAGAAAAATACGCAGTGCCAGCTTAAGCGTCGGCCCGATTTCATCACTGTGTATCGTCGCAGACAGTGACATGACACGACCAGCCAGTGCTTTTAAATGACGGGTCATTTATTCGCCGAGCAAGCGACAAAACGCAACATTTGTGATGGCCTGATGATTACATTATTTATACTGATCACATTGGACAGAGGATTAATATGCACATCAAGCTTTTGCCAATGCTCACCATCCAGAGCCCATAGGTCAAGATTCTGTTCAACTCGCCCCCTTCCCAGTTCCTGACGCTGTGAGTCTTCCTGTAAATAATCCAGTTGCAAATCTATGAGTCGTGGTTTGAACGGGGTTCGCAAAGTCAAAAACCAGTTGCGCTGGATACAAGATGAGGCATCGTAGCCCGGAGGTATGACGGTTGGCGTATGTTTTATTTTAGATTCAGTGCTGAATTCAGCCAACCCGTAGTCATCTTTCAATTTTATTGCTGCCAAGAGGTAACCATAAGCCGGTGCGACAATCAGCGCATATTGATTATTACTTGGCATTTCCAGACTGGCAGACACATTGACACTGAGTGGCGGTCGGGGGGGGGCATCAGCCGGATCCCAAATCGCAAGTTCTGGATCCCAAGGTATTGCCCCTTTAAAAATAATGCGCAGATACGCATGTCGTCGCTGCACGTAGTGCCAAAGACTTTCTGTTTCTTGCATAAAATTAATCTGGCTATCCTTAAGATAGGGATCATCAAGGCGGTCGGACTGAAATTTTATACTGGTGTTGTTAATACGGGCGCGCATATTTTCTGGGCTAAACCAGCCAAAAGTAGTCTCAAGCCCATTCTTTTTTTCCCCAAGAAGATGCAACAATCGCTCAGTAAAGCGCTTTTTGAGAACCGGATTACGTAATGTTTTTTCTTTTAATGGGTTCGGTGCACCCAGCTCAGGCGGATAAAAATATTGGAAATTATCGTTCAACACATCTTTTGGAAACGGTAGATAAGCATCCCAATTACGACCGAAGGACAGATCATAATCCCAAGGGATCACCACCCATTTTCCAGTAACAGCTGATTGATAAAGAAAGTAATTTTTATTATATGTATCGCCATTACTGGCAAGCACATTGAGTACCAGCCAGTTGATCACCGAATCAACGTCAAAATGTGTTTCCAGGTACTCATTAAACTCTGCAACGGGCGTTTGAGCAAGCTGATCCACCAGTGTTTGCAACGGTGAAAAATCTTGGTCACGAGGCGAAAGTTTGAACCAGCAATCCGCCAGGGTATTATTTTTGTGCGGTAGAAAATCGCCACAAAATTGTGAATCTGAAGGATGAAAAAACTGCCCGTCGGAACCCAATCCATAGCGCGTCATAACCTGCGGATCCAGCCACTCGGTATGCATAAATAATCCCTTGTAATCGTCGTTAATGTAGACACGAACATATTGCAATTTGGGGCCGGGCATGCCCAGCGCATGCGCCAATTGCCAAACGAGCCATTCACGCTGCATCGAACCATCTGTCGCCATAGCATCGAGGGATATTTTTCTCTGGCCTCGCCACTGCTGTTCGCTGTCAAGTTTGATTAAAATACTTTTCTTGGGAAATCGCCTGGTAAAACTGCCGGACACTTTGACTCGGCCTTTCAGTAATTCTCCGTCGTCATCCTTGACGCTTACGGCAAACGAAGAGGTATCATGCTGATCCTTACGAAACAAAACCTCGGCATCAACCGGTCTCATATTAAGGTGAATGCGCCCTATATTCATCTGCGACAAATCCACTTGCTCCTGAGCATGACCCGAGGCGCTAATAAAAAACAGAACAAACATGCCGGTAGAGATAAACATCCAGGCATAGCGATGAGTAAAACGAGTTGATAACTTCATAAGGTTCACTGTCTCCAGTCGTAGCTGATATTCAGACCCACCGTCAAGTTGTTAGTGGCATTTCTACCCCACAGAACATGACCCATACTTGTTTGGTAAGACCAGCGTGTATTGATACGACTGGACCATGAGATGGCTGCTCTTATCTTGTCGAAATCCGTCAAGCGAGTACGATTCTCGAACTTAACTTTTTCGGGTGATTCATTGCGAAAGGAAATATCGCTGCTAATACGCACACTGATCCCACTGACTGCGGTAATACGTCGACGTACAGAAAAAGAACTGAGAAACTGATCCGCAGGAGGACCTTGCCAAAGGCGAATAGAAGTACTCCCTTCCCAGGACCAGGGACTAAGCATAGATCTCCCCCTCTCCCTGGAGGACCAAGCCACTCCGCCCTCAATACCAAACCGGCCATTACCTAAGCGCGATGGATTATTACGGTCATACCCAGTCGGTATAATAGCCGTAATTTCCCAGCTTTTACCATTACTGTAAATGTCCAGTCGCCCTCGAATACCCAGCGTCAGATCACCAACTCCGGTAAGCTCATCATCGCCACAACGAACAGAGCCTGCACTTAATCCTGCGACCAGAGTAGAATAGTAGCTATACCCATATTCAAACTTGTGAAATGTTTTCCAGTCATTATTCCGACAATCTGCGTCCTGCAGATCACTCTCACCATCCCAAAACTGATCTCCTGTCGAATAACTGGTACCGGCCCAGTAATAACGATCGCCTTCGGAACGCATCCAGGGACTGGCCGCCTGCGCGATGGCAACACCCGTTAATAAAGCCAGACTCAGCAAGCCTTGTTTAAAACGTCTCTGCTTCATTAATTTTCGCATGGCCTGACCTCATCATCATTCGGAATTGAATTAGCACCTTGCCAGACAGCCTGAATCATCAACTCTGCAGGTTTGTTTTGTACTGTATAATCCGCATCATCTTCACCCCCGGCTTGCGGTGAGCTGCTCCATTGCCATATCCAAACGCCGTCAATCCAGGGGCGATCGACAGACGTCAGCCATTCCTTAATAATGACCGCTTGCATTTGGCTGTCCGCTCGCGGTTTTTCATCGCGTAATTTTTGCCAATCCCAAGGGTGCGGCTCCCAACCTTCGGCAGAAGGCATACCAATTTCAAGTATCCAAACTGCTTTATCCGTATATTTTCGAGTTATTGCTCGAAGCTCGTCCATGAGCCGATCCGTCACCGCTAAAACTTGACCCGCATTCGCCTTTTTTGGAAATACGGGATACAAAGTCACTCCGATATTATCGAGTAAACCCCAGTATGGAAACTCGACAACACCTTCGATACCATGCGCGGCATAAGTGATACGTCCGTTGAAGTGACCACGTACAGCCTGAATAACCGCTCGCCAGTATTTACTTTTTCGCAACTGCTTCATTTCAGTGCCAATCACAAAAGCATCAGCCTGGTTTTTTTCCGCTATTCTGGCGTAATGTATGATATGTTCAATATAGTGCTTGAACCAGACTCGCTCATCCGTATCAGACCTCAGCTTAATCTCTCCAGCCCAGGAACCACTGACCAACAACTGGGGTTTGACAATCACATGCAGACCCTGGCGCTTTGCTTCACGGATCCCGGCAATCAGTTGCCCGTCAGTGACATTATCTGCCAATGATGGCGTCACTGCGTGCTTACTTTTTTGCTTCATAAAGGGAATCAAAATAATAGAATTAGCACCGGTTTTTTGAAGTTTTTTTAATGACTGGCAGACACGAGACGAATCCAGTGTCGTCTGCCTGTCCTGCAAGAAATTAAACCCTCGTAGAGCACTTGCATCGACACTCTGCCCCATTAACAGCAGCACGCTAACCCAGACCAGTGACACACCACGCAATCTATCAATCCGAGACATGCCTGAATACCCGCCAGCCTTGATAATCATAAATTCGCCTATAGCCTTTCATGCCATCGTTATACAAGTCAGGAAAATGTTTGTTGATACGATCCCAACCTCCTTTCTTTATGCGCGGATCGGGTACGACGATATATTCTATGTCAGGTCTTTGCTGACGAGCCTGTAATTTAAATTGATCTGACCGAGGTAGAGCCATTTTTTCTGCATCGCCGCGAGCTGCAATAGCACGATAAGCAGTCAAATCATCGATCAGCATTTCACCTCGATGCCTGGATAAAAACCGTCCTAACGCCAGGTCTGTTTCATGTATATTGCCTTGATAACCCAAAAGCGCTTTCTGCCAATCACGCTCGACAGGATCCGGCGTCTGCAAAAAATGGTGCCAGCCCGATACCCCGCCCACAAAAAGTAACAAGACAACAGCAGGAAATTTCCAGCCCTGGCGAATTCGAAGCACGCTTAACTCCGCCATCACACCCACCATAAGCAATGCCAGCATTTCAACAGGACGTTCCAGATAAAACTTACTGCTCGCAAACGCAATGGCAATCAGGGGGACACACAGCAACACTAAACTAACTTTCAAATGATTTTTGCGCTTCACAAGCAGAGCTAACAGCAATAAGACAATCGGAAAATAAACGATTAATAGCACCACCGAGGCACCCAGTGGAGCTAACCACAGACCCCCATAACGACTCAGCCAGGGTGAATCAGGGGTATGCTGCCAACCGCCAAGAAAGGTCGAATTCGGTTGATGGATAAAATTATTGGCAGCCCCTTCAAAAATCCAGCCCAGATAGCCCCATGCCAGTATGGCCACGACCAGCGGTATAGCAATTACAAGGTAGACACTGACGGGCGATGCCAGAAAAATACGCCGTGGTGCAATTAATGCAAAAAAAGGGAAAAGAGCGATATATATAAACAATGCGCCTGCGTCAATAAAAAACAATAGAGCCAGCAATATGCCCAGCATGATAAAAGAGCGTAAATCGGCTTGAAAACTCATCCGTAAACACGTTCGATACACAAAGTAAAAGACCAAAATAGTGAGCGCCAGATTTCCACCTGTCGTTGCCGCCCACAACAAAGGCACTTGCAACAAGACCAACAACAGTAGCAAGGCACGTTGCCATAGTGTCAGTTGTTTCTGACGTAGCTGGTAGTTCCAGACAACAAGCAAGAGTGCAACCAATAAACTGGATAAAAGATAAGGTGCCGCCCCCTGTGAATTGCCTGGCAACCAAGAAAAAGGCATTAACAAATACAATGGGACGTGCGGTGCATTCAGCCCAAGGTGCTCGATACGAAACTGATCTGCATCCATCACCCCTAAAACTTTGACCCAGTCTCGTAACGCAACTTCATTGCTGAAATTGTTGCTTACCAGCCAGATAGAACACACCGCCAATAACACCCCAAGCAACAGCAGCCAGACAAAATCGGCGCCCTGTCTACTCGTCGATATCATGACAGTATCACCATCATGCGCCGGCCTGATCCTTTTTTTTACGCGGATCAGCATCTAGAAACCGAGTTAAACCATGCGTGGTTTTTTCCCAATAAAAAGGTTTGTGTATCAGTTGCCAAAGTGCTTTATAAGCTGCAATTGACATCATTAGCCAATAAACCGGGACGGTCAGCGCCCAGGGAATCAAATGATATAGATGGCGTTTGAATACGCTCAGCGCGGATAAATAAACCAACAACCCGTTACCCAGTAACAGGCTGAACAAGCTGATGTACAAGATAATGGGAGGAAAAACGACATCCATGAGATGAGTCTGGCTATATAACCAAATAAAATACATTAAATACAAAACAGGCGCCAACAAACAACTGAGTACAGCGCCACCTATGAAAAACTGGAAACCCCAAAAGCCAACATGACCCAATGACTTATACAAGCGCACGGGGTGACGCATATGCACAAGGTAGGTCTGCATATAGCCCTTGATCCAACGCGAGCGCTGACGGATCCAGTTACCCAGTTGATTATTAGCTTCTTCGTAAGTCGTCGAATTGACCACACCGACATGGTAATTTAACTGCCTCAAGCGAATACCCAAATCCGCATCTTCAGTCACATTATAGGGATCCCAAGCGTTAATTTTTTTCAAAATTCGAAATTTAAAATGGTTCGAAGTACCTCCCAGAGGAATCGGTATTTTCAACGATTCAAGTGCCGGCAAGTAAAAATCAAACCAGAGCGAGTACTCCAGAGTAAACATCCGTGTGAGCCAATTTTCATCTGCATTAAAATAATTAAGGCGAGCCTGAATGACCGCAGTATTATCCGGTGCTTTGCGAAAAGCGATGACCGCTTTTTTTAATTGGTCATGCTCAGGCTTATCTTCAGCATCATAAATCGTGACCAGTTCGCCACGCGCAAAATTCAGCGCATAATTACAGGCCTTGGGCTTGGTTTGAGGTAACGAACTGGGCACTCGAATAATTTCAAACATTCCTTCCAAGCCCAGGTCTTTGGCTGCAGCAATTGTTTCCTCATCATCTTCTTCCAGTATCAGCTTGATATCTAGCTTTGAAAGCGGATAATCCATATTTCTCAGCGATTCCGTAATAATGGGCAACACGTCCGGTTCCTTATACATCGGTACAAGAACCGTATACAAAGGCAAATCACGGTCATCGATAGCCGCGACCTCTTCATCCGTAACTTTGACATCTATTTTTGTATGGCTACCTACCCACGCAAACAACATGCGCAACCCAAAATTCAACAGCATAAAAATACTGATAAAAATATTAACCAGAATCAGGGTCATCACCGGCCACAATGTAACAGACACAATAAACGTAGATAAAATAGCAAAAACCCAACAAAGTTGCTGACTGGTAAAAACTTGTCCCGCTGAATTCTCGGGTTGTTGTCGAGCGAGCTCATTGATCGCCAGGTCACTGAAATGATGATCTGCTTTACTTTGCGCTGACCATATAATATCGAATTTGGATGTTATAACATAATCATATGAACCACTGCTCTGCGCATTCATATACTCAAACACAGCTGGCGTCGAGTCAGCGATTGCAAACAACGTATACCCCTCCATTTTACGGAAAGGTAACACCAGTAACTCGGTATAACGAGTCAGTTCTTCATCCTTCCATAACCGGGTATCAGGAAACGCTTTAAAAAGATTAATAAATGGTTTTCGTTGCTGAATGGCAAGAGTGAGATAAAAATCCTGAGCACGAACCCAACCCTTGGAGAGTAAAATATCACCCAGGCGTGTCCCCCATTTTTCTTGTAGCTCAAGCGCATTATCCAGTTTTTTTTGTGTAAGCAAGCCTCGGGTAACCAACAATTTCCCGAGCGGTGTTATATCACCTGCTGCATTCTTCATGCCTCTCACTATTCCTGATTATTGTTTTGATGTTGACGGGTTCGCCTAAACAGATAAACAATACCCAGCACCAGAGCCAGCCAAACGAAAGCCATTATCCAGAAGCGATATTCACTGGCTATTGTTAACCAGTCTCGAACTTCCGGGTAATGAACTCGAGCCAAATTCGCCTCCACACTATTCAAACTAAATAGCAAACCACTCTGATCCGCAAAGGCGACATCACCTTCATTCAAAAATAGTTTGCGTACATCCGGATAAGGATCACTGTCACCAGACCGTAACCATAGACCGTGCTGACCTTGACTGGTGACAAGCTGGGCAATTGAAACTTTAGATAACTCATTCACCTTCAGTAGAGACTTACCTTTTCTATCCAGAATTTCAATCCCCCCCCGATCATAACTAACACGCGCCTTTAATTTTTCAAACTCAACATCGCCTAATGCAATAAATGGACGCTCAGGACTCAGAGGCTGGCCAGGTTTGGTGAAAATCGCTTTACGGCTGGCAAAAGGTACAGGATAACGTGCTGTAAAAGCAGCTATAAAAGGCAAAGACTGAACCGGATCCTCAAGGTATGCAAAAGGCAAATAGAAATCAAATTGATCGGCAAGATAGGCGGGCAAATCAACAAATCGTTCGGGGCTATCCGTACTCCGTTCAACAATTAAAGTACTCTCAGGTAATAGCTGTACAGGAAATGCAGCGAGGTCGTGTTTACAGTCACCACTGACTTCCGCATGCATAATTTGTATGCGTATGTTGTTATATAGCTGTTGATACCTAAGCGGTAACGGAATTTGCAGATGCTGTATACCTCTGCTGTCATCCAGCTGTTGCGCATAAACCATAATGCCATTTAAATATGCGTACAAACTAAACGCTGTTTTATTCTGCGGAGGGGGCGCAATCAAGTCCACAAATAACCGGGTCGGGCGTGTCCCTGCCGGCATTCTGAAAGGATCTAACAACAACTTCCATTCTGTATTAGCCCGAACATAATGCGTTGACGTATCCATGCCTAGATCAGCAAGCCTGATTTCTCTCGCGTTATCGAGATCATTCAAGTCCGCAGAATAATCAAATTGTTCATTCAACCCAGCCGTAAACGTTTGGTATTGACGACCTGCTACCAGTTTTTGCCAAGTATCGCTCATCAACGCAGAAACTGATATTTCAGTTGGCCTGGTTATTGAAATCACACTACGTAAGGGACTGCTCACCAATTCAATCATGTTGCTATCATCAATGTCTTTCAATGGGGTTGAGCCATTTTCAGCAAGAGGTGAGGATTGCATCTCTAGTTGCAACTGTTTTTCCAGGTTTGATCTGTCTCCGATGACGATATGGCCGATTTCTGGATAATGCGTAATAACCACTTCCTTCCCTTGGCGATACAAGTGATCCATAATCTCCCAGGTTGCACTGTACTCATCTTCGGAAAAAGGTTTGTTTGGTATCGTAAGCACCACTTTTTCAGGCAATAAAACCCAGGCATCACGCAACGAAGCAATACCACCTTGGTAGCCAATAGTGAGTGTTGAGTCGGATTCAATATGTAATAATGCACTGTCGATGCGAGAATCTAGACAACGATCATCCGAGACGAACAAAGCTGCCTTGAGCGTAATATCCAGAGTACCCGCCTGAAGTAAATCAACAGGAATATCAACTTTAAGCTCATGACTATACTTTTCATCCGTCAATTGCACCTGCTTAAGCGGATAACCATTGACCAGTAACAGAACATTTGCAAGCTTGTTCAATAACGGTGAAGTGGTATAACGGAGATGAATATTTGCAGAAGATATGAGTGTATCGCGCGGAACAGAGTAAGCCAATTTAGCTTCATGTCGACTTGCCGCCCCTTCAAAGCTAATGCCATCCTCATAACCCAGTTCTTTCAAACTAATTGATACCTGACCATCCGGCTTAACTACATCCGTCACTTTGCTATTCTGCTTAGCATTCCCTCCCTGTTCAGACAAGGCAACAGCCGGTACAAAAAATAAAAACCCAAAACATACCGCTAGCGCCATTGCCACAGCGCGGATTACTATCTGGAACTTCATGAGATGCCTTAAAAAAATATCTATTTTATGACCCAATAGGGTTTTGAATTCGATCGAATATCCGTATTCAATCTGTTATTTCTCTAAAACCAATCCATTGGCCTAGTTTTTATTGTTATGGAGACGAAGCAACAACTTACAACCTTTAACTTATTAATGGAAATATGAGTTTTGACCGCTTTCTAAGAAAATATGAATTTCACGTAACAAGCCGTGTTCGTTATTTAAGGTAGCGTAAATTACCGCTTGACGATATACGTCTATATACTTATCCCATCCAAACAAGCCACGTTTGTACTGCTGTTTTTAAGTCCGCTTCCACACCTGATCGAAAAACAAAACAACAGAAAAAAGTACGAAACTCGCTCAAACAATGATGGAACTTGCCGCTAAAAAAACCATCTACCCATAGTAGGGTATGGCATCCAGAAATAACGTGCCTTCGTCATGATGTCTACCCACCTGAGAAGCCTTACCCAATGGCCTATTAATTGCTTAATCTTTAAGCTATAAAATACCGTTAACCTGTGCACAACGAGGTAATCGCCATGAATATTTTTAACCACTACCAAAGCCGCTTCGATGATGCACTTGAAGATGAATACACGCTACAGGAATATTTAGATATTTGTAAACAGGATAAATCCGCTTACGCCTCCGCCGCAGAACGCATGTTAATGGCAATAGGCGAACCTGAAAGTATAGACACTCGGCATGACCCGAGATTAAGTCGGCTGTTCTCCAATAAAATTCTCCGCGTCTACCCCGCCTTTAAGGATTTTTATGGCATGGAAGATGTTATTGAAAATATCGTTTCCTATTTTCGCCACGCCGCACAGGGACTGGAAGAAGAAAAGCAAATTTTATATTTACTGGGCCCTGTCGGTGGCGGTAAATCTTCACTCGCTGAAAAATTAAAATCTTTAATGGAAACCGTGCCCTTTTACTCATTAAAAGATTCCCCTGTCAATGAATCCCCTCTTGGTTTATTTTCACTCATTGAAGATGGGGACATCTTAAAAAATGACTACCATATTCCCGAGCGCTACCTCAATAGTATTATGTCTCCTTGGGCGGTAAAGCGCCTTCACGAATTTAATGGTGATATCACTAAATTCAGAGTAGTCAAAAAACGTCCTTCAACGCTTAAACAAATAGGCGTTGCCAAAACAGAACCTGGAGATGAAAACAATCAGGATATTTCGGCACTCGTCGGCAAAATTGATATTAGAAAACTCGAAGAATTCAGCCAAAATGATAGCGATGCCTATTCCTACTCCGGAGGACTTTGCCTGGCAAACCAGGGGCTATTAGAATTCGTAGAAATGTTCAAAGCACCGATCAAAGTATTGCATCCTTTGCTCACGGCAACACAAGAAAGCAATTACAAAGGCACAGAAGGGCTCGGTGCTATCCCTTTTAAAGGTATTGTGCTGGCTCATTCCAATGAGTCCGAGTGGCTGGCATTCAAAAATAATAAAAACAATGAAGCCTTTCTCGATAGAATATACATCGTCAAAGTTCCATATTGTTTGAGAGTATCAGAAGAAGTACACATCTACGATAAACTCTTGGCCAACAGCTCGTTATCGCAAGCCCCTTGCGCGCCAGATACCTTGACCATGATGGCTCAATTTGCCACGCTCTCGCGTATCAAGGACCCTGAAAATTCCAGCATTTACTCAAAGATGAAAATTTATGATGGTGAAAACTTAAAAGACACGGACCCAAAAGCAAAATCCTACCAGGAATATAGAGATTACGCCGGCGTTGATGAAGGTATGACCGGTTTATCCACCCGCTTTGCCTTTAAAATACTATCGAAAGTTTTCAATTTTGATCATAGTGAAATTGCCGCTAACCCCGTACATTTACTCTATGTTATAGAACAACAAATTGAACAGGAACAATTTCCCTCTGAAATAGAAGAAAAGTATCTATCCTACCTTAAAGGTTATCTCACCCCTCGCTATGTTGAATTTATCGGCAAAGAAATACAAACCGCTTATTTAGAGTCCTATTCGGAATATGGACAAAATATTTTTGATCGCTATGTTATTTATGCCGATTTCTGGATACAAGACCAAGAGTACCGAGACCTTGATACTGGCGAAATATTTGATCGGCCTGCCATCAACGAAGAACTAGAAAAAATTGAGAAACCCGCCGGCATCAGCAACCCCAAAGATTTTCGTAATGAAATCGTCAATTTTGTATTGCGAGCAAGAGCAAACAACGAAGGAAAAAATCCAACCTGGACCAGTTATGAAAAATTAAGAACCGTTATTGAGAAAAAAATGTTTTCAAATACTGAAGATCTCTTACCCGTCATTTCGTTTAACACCAAAGCCTCTGGTGATGACCAGAAAAAGCATGAAGATTTCGTTAAACGTATGATGGATAAAGGCTATACCCGCAAACAAGTCAGACTACTTTCAGAATGGTACCTCCGGGTACGAAAGTCATCCTAGGAGCCGTCTTTGTGTCTCAAATTATTGATCGACGCCTAAATGGCAAAAATAAAAGTGCTGTCAATCGGCAACGTTTCATTCGACGATTTAAAAGTAAAATAAAACGGGCTGTCTCTGATGCCATCGCCGGTCGGAGCATCACCGACATCGAAAAAGGTGAAAATGTCCGTATTCCAGAAAAAGACATATCAGAACCCAGCTTCCATCATGGCAGTGGCGGCACAACCGAAAATATTCACCCTGGAAACAAAGAATTTACAACCGGAGATAGAGTACGACGCCCCAAAAATCAAAGTGGAAAAGGAGGAAAAAAAGCAAGTAACAGCGGCGAAGGCGAGGATGAATTTATCTTCGAACTTTCTCGCGATGAATTTTTGCAATTTTTTTTCGAAGATTTAGCCTTGCCCGACCTTATAAAAACCAAACTGGCTAAACTGGAAACTGAAAAAACAGTCCGGGCAGGCTATGCAACCAGCGGCATTCCAGCCAATATTAATGTGATTCGCTCACTAAAGGGTGCCATGGGCAGACGTATCGCCTTACAAAGTCCATACAAGAAAAAACTCAAGAAAAAAGAACAAGAGTTGCAAGCTGAACTCAAGCGTTTTGGTGAATATGAACCTCACATAATCACTTTAAAAAATGAAATATTGGTGCTCAAAAAGAAAGTCCATGCCATCCCTTATATTGATGAATTCGACCTCAGATACAATAACCGAATCAAGCAAAATGTACCCACAACACAAGCCGTCATGTTTTGTTTAATGGATGTTTCAGGCTCCATGGATCAAGAAAAAAAAGAGATATCAAAACGTTTTTTCATGTTACTTTATTTATTTCTCAACCGTAACTATGAAAAAATTGAATTGGTATTTATTCGTCATCACACTATTGCCATGGAAGTCGATGAAGAAAATTTCTTTTACTCAAGAGAAACAGGTGGCACCGTGGTCTCCAGTGCTCTGGAACTCATGCACGAAATCATAACTGAAAGATACCCGAAAAATGACTGGAACATCTACGCAGCTCAAGCGTCAGACGGCGATAACTGGAACGATGACTCCCCTCTCTGTCGCGAACTATTAAACAAGACTATTATGCCGCTGGTGCAATATTATGCCTATATAGAAATCACCACCGACGTCCATCAAAATCTGTGGCACGAATATCTCAATATCAAATCAAAATACGAAAATTTCGTTATGCAAAGAATCGAAGGCATCGCTGATATTTATCCTGTTTTTAGAAGCTTATTTAAAAAGAAAAAAGTATGAAACGTAAACCCCTATCTATAACTTCCGAATGGACTTTTGATTTAATCAAAGAATACGATAGAGAAATTTCCCGTATTGCCGAGAGTTATAATTTGGAGACCTACCCTAACCAGATTGAAGTAATTTCCACTGAACAAATGATGGATGCCTACTCCTCTGTGGGTATGCCAGTGGGTTATCACCATTGGTCATTTGGCAAACAATTTCTTTCTACCGAGAAAAACTATCGCCGCGGCCGTATGGGACTCGCCTACGAAATTGTAATCAACTCAAACCCCTGCATTGCTTATCTCATGGAAGAAAACACCATGGCAATGCAAGCATTGGTTATCGCTCACGCTTGTTATGGACATAATTCGTTTTTTAAAAGTAATTACCTTTTTCAAAGCTGGACCAATGCCGACGCCATCATTGACTATCTACTTTTCGCTAAAAATTATGTAACACATTGTGAAGAACGCTATGGCGAAGAGGCCGTAGAATTAACATTAGATTCCTGCCATGCTCTCATGAACTATGGTGTAGATCGTTATCAACATCCCTACCGGTTGTCTTTGGTAAAAGAAGAAGCACGCCAAAAAGAGCGAGAAGCCTACTTACAATTGCAAATTAACGAATTGTGGCGTAAAACCATTCCGACAACCGAAAAAGAAAACTCAGACATAAATAAAAAAAGATACCCTGAAGAACCCCAGGAGAATTTACTTTATTTTATTGAAAAAAATGCCCCTTTACTAGAACCCTGGCAACGCGAAATTGTGCGCATTGTAAGAAAAATTGCTCAATATTTTTATCCTCAACGGCAAACCCAAGTCATGAATGAAGGTTGGGCCACATTCTGGCATTACACTATTTTGAACCGATTATATGAAGAAGGCCGAGTTACCGATGGTTTTATGATCGAATTTTTACAAGCACACACGAATGTTATTGACCAACCAGCCTTTGATGAACCACACTATAACGGTATTAATCCCTACGCGCTGGGCTTTACCATGATGAGCGATCTCCGCCGTATCTGTGAAAACCCAACAGAAGAAGACAAACGATGGTTCCCTGACCTGCACAATACAGATTGGGTCAAATCTCTGGATTTTGCCATGCGTAATTTTAAAGACGAAAGTTTTATTGCCCAGTACCTATCCCCTAAGGTCATACGAGACCTCAAACTTTTTTCCGTATTAGATGACGATACACAAAGTGAACTTGAAATCACCGCCATCCATGATGACCGCGGCTACCAAAATATCAGGGAGCAACTTTCAAATCAATATAACCTGGGAAACCGAGAACCCAACATTCAGGTTTATAGCGTTAACCGTCGCGGTGATCGTTCATTAACACTGCGCCATTATGAACATAATCGTCGCCCTCTCGGAGACAGCACCTTTGATGTCATGCGTCATGTTTCCCGCCTCTGGGGATTCACCGTCAGGATGGAAACCGAGCACAGTAATGGCAATATTGAAATAAGCCACGAAATTGAAATTGCGCCCTATCAGAAATAATATACCCGTGGCGTTTGAGATTTCGGTGTTAACGCCTCACTTCGACATTAATAAGCTAACGGTCATGTGCAGCGGTACTCAGCTCTGGCGGCGAGGTAACGACAAATCTTGCTTACCTTTGTGATAAACGTTAGGACTATTCGGTGGCCTGTCTTTAAAGCGGCGATGCACCCACAAATATTGCTCTGGACACCATTTCAACCCCATTTCTATAGCGGCATTGACACGGGTCATATCCGCCACCAAATCATCACTGGGAAAATCTACCAGCGGTGGCGAAATCGTCACCAGATAGCCACTGCCATCAGCAAGCCTTCGTGAAGCAAAGGGCATAACCACGGCACCACTGAGCTTCGCCAGACGCGCGGGCGAGGTATTGGTCGCTGCCGGCACATCAAAAAAAGGCGCGAACACACTGCTTTTATGTCCAAAGTTTTGATCAGAAGCAAACCATACTACTTTGCCTTGGCGTAGCAAGCGCACCATGATTTTAATTTCATGGCGGGGGATGGACGTTCCCGACAAACGTTCCCTGCCCGACAAAATAATCGCGTTTAACAAGTGGTTTTCATGCGGCCTATAGATAGAAGTAATAGGTATATCACAAGCAACTCCCATAAAAGCACCGCTAATATCCAGTGTCGTGTAATGCGCCCCAAGCAAAATTACACCACGTCCTTGTTCAACCGCTTCACGCAAGTTCTCCAAGCCCTCTATTTTCACCAGATTACGCAGTCGCACGGGATCGCCCCACCACGACAGGCCTGTTTCGAACAAAGCTTTACCCAGAGACGCAAAATGCTCTTCCACTAAGCGTTGACGCTCAGCAACACTAAGAGAGGGATAACATAACTCTATATTGATTTGTGCAATAGCTCGTCTTCGGACGGCAACACACATAGCGACACGCCCCAAATATTTACCAAGCTTCATTTGCCAACGATAAGGAAGCAACACCGCGCCTTTAAGCAAAACAAGACCCAGCCACAGCGGCCAATATTTAGGAGAAAACAAACGTTTGTTCACAATTATAAAATACCAACAACTCTAAAAAAAAGGATTCTACCCCGCCTCTGGCTTACTTACAAACCACAGTCCTACCTCAATATATAAATGAAGCTATATATTGATTTTACCCCGCAGCGCTGCTAGGATTATCCACAATTTAAAAAACTTAAAAAAAATAATTAAAAATGGCTGTTCAATGGTATCCCGGGCATATGCATAAAGCCCAAAAAGAAATCAAAAAAGTGATCCCGCAGATTGATGTGGTCATTGAGGTATTGGATGCACGTATTCCATATAGCAGTGAAAATCCAGCCATCAAAACTATTCGCGATAATCGACCCAGCATCAAAATTCTTAATAAGGCCGACTTAGCCGACCCGGATGTTACACAACAATGGATTGCCTATTTTGAAAAAGAAGCAAGCATTAAAGCTCTCCCCCTGATCGCCGATCAAAAAAAACAAGTGCGGCAATTATTACCTAAAATTGCTACGTTATGCAAAATGTTTTTATCCGATAGAAATTTTTCGAAAAAACCAGCCAGAGTTATGATCATGGGCATACCTAATGTGGGCAAATCCACGATCATGAATGGTCTGGCAGGTCAATCATTGGCCAAAGTTGGCAATGAGCCTGCCGTCACCAAACGTCAGCAATTAATTATACTGGCTAACGGTATTCAGCTCTCAGACACCCCTGGAATTTTGTGGCCTCGCATGGAAGATGAAAATACAGGTTATCGCCTAGCCATAACCGGAGCCATAAAAAACACCGCCATGGAGTATGAAGATGTCGCGCTATATGCAGCTGATTTTTTTCTTAAAGTTTATCCTGATGCCTTGATGGCTCGCTATCAATTTAAAGAATGCCCAAAAAATGACATTGCCCTATTAGAAGCCATAGGGCGAAAGCGGGGCGGCTTACGCTCCGGAGGACGCATCGACATGCATAAAGCAGCGGAAGTATTATTACACGACTTTCGTGCAGGCAGCTTAGGGCGTCTGTCGCTAGAAACACCTGACATGATTTCTGAACTAAACCCGGAACTTTAAAAAAATCAAAACAATGAGATTTGCTTCAAGACTCTCAATATCCGGCTAACGAATAAGCGGTAATCTCTGGATATATGCCCATTTCTAATTAATTGTCTTTAATAAAGGCGGTTAGGGATTTCAAACTGCTACGTTTAACAGTGCTACCGTATTTGATTTCAATGGGCAAGATGCCAAATGGCCCGGTGATGATTAAATCAACTTCAGCACCTCCCCGTGTGCGAAAATAGTAGCTATTCGAATTAGCAATATTGCTGGCTTTAATCCCTTTAATCAGCTCTTCACAAACAAAACCTTCAAAGGAAACACCGACAACGGGGTTTGATAACAAAGACTCCATTTCGTTTATTCCCAATAAATAATAACGCCATGAATATATAACCCTCCATGCTCAAAATGATTTTTTGTGTCCGACTAAATACCGATTCAAAATCGCTTTCAGCTCCCTTCCTAACATTGAAAATCGCAACTTCAAGTATCACTGAAACTTTCCGGTTTTTTCTGCGTTTTAAACTGGGACAACTCTTCCAGTAACTCGGCGGTAATGCTCAATATTTTTTTATCGTCATGAATATTTTCTTGCAAAGTAACAGCCAATTGTTGCGCCTTTTCAATACGATCATGTAAAGAGCTTACCGTCGTATTCAGTTGTCCCGTCACTTCATGAAAATAATCTTCTTTGCGCAGATTCAAGGTAAAATTCAAATCGCCTTGCTCGATTTGCCGCAAACTGCGCTCAATAACAAATACCGGACCCGCAATGCGATGACTTGTTTTGACATTGATTTTATAAATCACAAAAAAACCAATCAGCTCTAAAGCAACCACAACAAAAGGAAAAATCTGTTTAATCAAAGAAGTCTCCGGTATCAAACCAACAATCAAATACCCTGCAAGGATAATGATGTTCACCAGAATAAACATCGCCAGCATCACTTCCATTATCATGCTGTACTGAAAAGCCTGTTTAACAATGAGTTGACTACGTTGATTGGCCATTTCCACCCCGGTATACTGATAAGTTGATTCTTATTTTATGGTAATGAACATACATACCATAACATCGGCTCAGTCGACTATAAGTTAAGAAATAACAGTGAGTGAAATGAAAACTGAGCCACTCACCCTTTCTCAAACCACCGCTCCAATGAGGCTGTTTCCGTGAAATACCGAAGTTCGTCAAATGCCTGTTGCGCCTCGCTATACTCTTTTTTGAGCCAAGCCAGCCATTGTTTTATACGACCTAAAATTCGGCGTTCAGTGATGCCTGACTGCTGCTTCAATCGTACATACATATCGACCAACAAGTGGTGTATATGCGGCCATCGAAACGGAACGACATCTGGATTTTTTATTTGCAGAGCCAGGTCGGGACGTGAAAGAGCACCACGGCCAATCATAATATTTTCACATCCACTCATTTCGACACAACGTCGATAATCTTCCTGGCTATTAATATCACCATTGGCAATCACCGGAATAGTAAGCCCCTCATTAATCGGTGCTAAGCACTGCCAACGCGCTGGTTTTATATAACCATCTGCTTTCGTTCGGGCATGCACTGTAATTAAACTTGCACCACCATCTGCCACGGCATGCGCATTTTCCAAAGTCAATGCGGTATCTTCATAACCCAAGCGGATCTTTCCCGAAACCGGAATATGTCCAGGTAAAGCTTTGCGTACCGCACGAACAATATCATAAATACGATCCGGTTCTTTTAGTAAAACAGCCCCTCCTGCCTTGCGGTTAACCGTTTTCGAGGGACAACCAAAATTAATATCGACACCCGGTGCACCCAGCTCAACCGCACGTTGGGCGTTTATAGCAACAATTTCAGAGAGGCCACCCAATAGCTGAATAACGACAGGAATACCCGCAGCAGTTTTTCCACCCTGCTGCAGTTCCGGACAATAACGGAGAAAAACATGTTCGGGCAATAGCCGGTCAACAACACGAATAAATTCGGTAAAACAAGCATGAAAACCACCCACCTCCGTCACGATGGCACGCATGTGATGATCAACAACGCCCTCCATTGGCGCAAGATAAATATTCATATCGTAATCACCATTAAATTTTGACAATAAAGCGACTTAGTATAAAACTTTAGCTCTGTAAATGCGCGCAGGATTTAGGAAAAATATAATATTCGCATACCGAGGCATTTTTTAGGATAATACCCGTTTAGGAACGTGCACGTTCCTTATCACAAAAGAAAGTGAATCAATCATGCTACTGGTCATTTCTCCGGCTAAAACTTTAGATTACGAAACCCCATCGCCTACTGAAACGTTTTCTATACCGGCTTATTTGGATCATTCCAAACAACTGATACAGCGTGCCCGTCAATACAATGAGCTTGATATCATGACGCTGATGTCGGTAAGTGCAAAAATAGCCGAGCTGAATGTTCAGCGTTTTGCCGATTGGCATACGCCATTCACACCCAAAAATGCAAAACAAGCCATCCTGGCATTTAAAGGGGAAGTTTATACGGGATTAGCTGCCGAGCACTTTTCTGAAGATGATTTTCAGTTTGCACAACGACATTTACGCATTTTGTCCGGTCTCTACGGCTTATTGCGACCCCTGGATTTAATGCAAGCTTATCGCTTGGAAATGGGGCGGAAAATGGAAACAGACAGAGGTAAAAATTTGTATGCGTTTTGGGGGGAGATCATTACCGAAGGTCTGAATAAGCAATTAGATAGACTGGATTCAAAATATTTAATCCATCTTGCATCCAGTGAATATTTCAAATCCATTAAACCGAAACAACTTAATGCTGAAATCATCATCCCGGAATTCAAAGATTATAAAAATGGGGTTTACAAAATGATGGGGGTCTATGCCAAAAAAGCCCGTGGCCTGTTGAGTCGATTTATCATCCAAAATCAAATAAGCAACCCAAAGTTCATTCAGGACTTCAGCGAAGCAGGTTATCAATTCAATAAAAAAATGAGTCAGGGTAATACCTGGGTTTTCACCCGTAAAAATAAACCACAAAAATGAAATACCGAAAACTACAACCACTGAGACAACTGCTGCCTTTTTTACGACCTTATAAAAGTATATTGTTACTCGCCCTGTTGGCATTAACCATTGCTGCATTGGCTACCCTGGCCGTTCCTTTCACTGCACGTTACATGATCGACTCGGGTTTCTCCAGCATCCAGGCTGAAACGATTGATCAATATTTCTGGGCTTTATTTTTCGTTGCTGTGATCTTGGCCGTGGCCACCGCTATACGCCATTATTTAGTTTCCTGGTTAGGCGAACGCGTAGTGGCCGATGTCCGGCTGGCCGTTTATCGACATGTGATCAGCATGAGTCCCGTTTTTTTTGAAGCGACTCGTACAGGCGAAGTATTGTCTCGTTTGACTACGGATACCACCTTGATACAAAGTGTCGTCGGCAGTACCGTATCGATGGCTTTGCGCAGTGTATTTATGTTCGTCGGCGGGTTGCTGATGCTGATGATCACCAGCCCCGAACTCACCGCCTGGATTGTGCTGTTGGTGCCGATGATTCTATTACCCATTGTGCTTTTTGGGCGCTTGGTGCGACGCTTGTCTCGCGCCAGCCAGGATGCCGTCGCCGATACCAGCGCTTATGCCGAAGAAACATTGAATGCCGTGTCCGTCATTCAAGCGTTTACTCATGAAGAACGAGCGGCCAAAAAATATGGTAACGCCGTTGAAAGTGCCTTTGCAATCGCAAAAAAACGCTTGCGCGCACGTTCATGGCTGACCGTCTTGGTTATTTTATTTGTTTTTAGTGGCGCAATATTACTTTTGTGGCTGGGTGCGCAGGCGGTAATTGATGGAACCATGAGCGCCGGTGAACTCAGCCAATTTGTACTTTATGCCATTCTAGTTGCCAGTTCTGCCGGGGTATTGAGTGAAGTATGGGGAGAATTACAACGCGCAGCAGGGGCAACAGAACGATTAATGGAATTGCTGCATATTGAAGCAGTGATTAAATCACCAGAGAACTCCATCTCTCTGCCGGTGCCATTACAAGGCGCGATCACCTTCGATATTCTCGAATTTTATTATCCATCCCGACCTCAGCAAGCCGCTATAAAAAATTTTTCATGCAACATTAAAGCAGCACAAACTATTGCCTTGGTGGGACCATCTGGCGCAGGGAAAAGCACGATTTTCCATTTATTACTGCGTTTTTATGATCCACAACAGGGACAAATAAAAATTGACGGCATACCTATCCATCAGCTTAATCTAAAAGATCTGCGGCGCAATATTGCTTTAGTACCGCAGGATACGGTTATATTTTCAACGAATGCACTGGAAAATATCCGCTATGGCCGACCCGAAGCAAGCGATGATGAGGTATTAGCTGCGGCGCATCTGGCTCATGCCGACGCCTTTTTATCGCAACTGCCCCAAGGCTATCAAACTCACCTGGGTGAACGGGGTATACGCTTATCCGGTGGCGAACGACAACGTATCGCCATCGCCCGAGCCGTGCTAAAAAACCCACCGATTTTATTGCTTGACGAAGCAACCAGCGCCCTGGATGCCGAGAGTGAACGTGAAGTACAGCTTGCATTGAATGCCTTGGCAAAAGGACGCACCACCTTGGTCATCGCCCACCGCCTTGCGACCGTACTCAATGCGGACAATATTCTGGTTATTGATCAGGGACAAATCGTCGCCGCCGGAACACATGAAACTCTGATCAAAAAAACCGGGCTTTATAAACAACTTGCTGAACTACAATTTGCGGTAAGCTAAGAGACTGTAAATAAATAAACCGGACAAAATATGAACACAAATCAACAAAATACGGGCTTGTTAGCCTGGATCGAGCGAACAGGAAATCGCCTGCCCTCCCCTGCCATGCTGTTTTTTGTCGCGGCTATTTTTATTATGCTGCTGTCTCAAATAGCTGCTCTATTTGAATGGCAAGTCACCAAAACGGTTATGGGGGCAGACGGTGCACAACGAGAGGTGGTCGTCCATGCCATCGGTTTGCTCAATAGCGAAGGGATTTGGTGGGCCTTAAGCAATATGGTCAGCAACTTCATGTCTTTTCCGCCATTAGGTCTGGTCTTAGTCGCTATGCTGGGTATCGGTGTGGCGGAACGCAGTGGTTTGGTGGCGGCGCTGTTACAAGTCACGGTGGGTAAAACACCGGCGATGCTTTTAACTCCTACGGTATTTTTTCTGGGGGTGATGTCCTCACTCGCCCTAGATGCGGGGTATGTGGTCTTGCCTCCCCTAGCTGCGGCTCTCTATCTGGCATTAGGGCGCTCACCCTTAGTCGGTATTGCGACGGCGTTTGCCGGTGTCTCGGCCGGCTTCAGTGCCAATTTGTTTGTTACCGGTCTCGACCCATTGTTAGCGGGTTTTACTCAAGCTGGTGCGCAACTCATTGATGAAACTTACGTGGTCAGCGCTGCGGCTAATTGGTGGTTTATGATCGCCTCAACGTTGTTGATTACCTTGATAGGTTGGTGGGTTACGGCACGTTGGGTCGAGCCTCGAATGAGTCACGTCCCTTATGAAATTCCGGCCGGTATTCAGGTCAGCAAAAACACGTTAAAAGATACAGAAAACACGACCCGTGGGCTGAAATGGGCTGCCATGAGTTTTGTCGGTGCGTTGGTTTTATTTTTGTTATTAATTCTGTTTCCTGATGCCCCTTTGTATGGCCAGGGCAAAACTTTTGATCGCTGGATCGAAGCGATTGTACCGTTAATCCTGATTGCTTTTTTGCTGCCTGGTATCGCCTTCGGTTATGGCGCAAAAACATTACGCAGTGAAAAAGACATTGCGCGCCTGATGGGCGAGACAATGGCTAGCCTTGGCCCTTATATTGTACTGGCTTTTTTTGCCGCGCAATTTATCGCCTTTTTCAAGTTTAGCCACCTGGGTGAAATGCTGGCTATTGTCGGCGGACAGGCTTTAGCACAAGCGGATCTCTCTTCCGGGGTTTTAATCACGGCGTTCATCTTCATTGTCATGCTGGGCAATCTTTTTATGGGTTCGGCATCGGCGAAGTATGCTTTTTTTGCGCCCGTTTTTGTGCCTATGTTCATGCAAGTAGGGATCAGCCCTGAACTGACGCAAGCCGCCTATCGAGTGGGCGATTCAGTCACCAATGTTATCACGCCACTCAATCCCTATATGGTCATTGTGCTGGCATTTTTACAACGCTATGCACCTAAAGCAGGAATCGGCACTTTAATTTCATTGATGCTACCTTATGCCATTGCCTTTGCCATCGCCTGGTTATTTTTGTTACTAGCCTGGATGTTTTTTGGTCTACCCTTAGGTCCCGGCGGCGGATTGGGATATCCATTGGGAACCTAAATTTTATTCTTTCTACCAGCACTCCGCCACGGTACCGGTACCCGATTCTCCCTTGGCACCGGTCTGAGTCAGCGTCAGTGTTTTGCATTTCTTGTCGTTAGCTTGTCCCCCTTGAGGAATAGCTTGCAAAGTGTAAGTCGTCGAGGCGACAGCGGAAAGAGAAATAGCATAGCGACCGTTTTCAGTATTTTCTGCAGGGTTGAAGTCAGGGCAGCTGCCATTATTGTAGGCATTAAACTCCGTGAAACAACGCTCCAGGCGCTGTGCTGCGTTTAATAGATCAACTTTACCTTCAGCTCGCCCACCCTCGAGGACATAATTTTGATACGCCGGTAAAGCAACAGCGGCCAGAATGCCAACAATAGTCACTACAACCAGTAGTTCGATCAGACTAAAGCCGCGGAATGGGTGATGTTTCATACTCGTTTTGCTCCGTTATAGTCACGACTCAGAGGTAAGCTAAGTCGTGACCCTTTATGTTATATACCCGTATCGAATTTTATTAGGTCTTCATATTGTCCTTTTTTGGACGACTATTTCAATTGCTGCCATGATTGACGACCTGTCTGAGGACCCGAGATGCTTTCAAGGGTAATGTCGATCTTGCCGTCAGAACCAGAAATATATTTAAATTCCCGATCTCCGTCATTAAGAATACCCGGCGTACTCATAATTTGATCACCCTCTATACCGCTCACCGCCACATACGTCGTCGTATCATCTTCATTTTCGATCTTAACAAGATCATTATCTGTAAATTCACCATCCTCATCGAGATCAAAAGGCGTCTTCACCAGGCGGCTACCGTACAGAGCATCCAACTCCATCAACCAACCCCGACCACCTGCGTCACAAGCTGCCGTTTCAGGGATAAGAGTAGTGAAAATAATTCGTCCTGCATTCAAAATAGGGTCGCTGACCACACGCTCTCCTTCCGCGCCCGCGTTGGGTGAAATCAGGTCGAGATACCAGCCGGATTCCAAGATCATGCTATTGTCAGTGGTGACCCGCAAACCATTAGTGGAAGTGCTGCCACTTTTTAGCGTCATCACCCCTTCTTTTAAAATTTTCTGTTCTAACAAAGCAGTGCGACTTGCGACAGGACTACCCGTATCATGTATACCGTAAAAGGTTTGGGTAGAGAGATCACTCGTGTCTGACAGTTCCACATATTTTCCAGTGCCAAAGTACACCATGATGCCGTTACCCTTAGGCCCACGCCCAACATCCATACGACTGGTAATGGGTTGCACATCACTCGATGGGCAAGGCACCGTAGCAGAGGCACAGGCGGTGAACAAGGGTAGCGGAACAACCGTAGAACCGAAAGCTGGTTGCCAACCACCGGTACTGCTACCACTGACATCGAACTTCCAGACGTTACCGAACAGGTCACCCGCATAAATTGCATCGACAATGGCATCGCCATCACTGTCGATGGGCGTGACGGTAGAGAGAGCATTCGCTCGACCTGATCCGGAAGGATCTTCGCTGAAACCTGTTTTAGTTGACATTTTTTTGATCAGGCTGCCGTCTTCAATATCAACGATAAAGAGCACCGCATCGCCTGTACTGCTGGCGCTGCCATCGGCCTCCATATTATTATAACCATTACCAAATACCGCCGCCCATTTTCCATTCGCCATTCTGACAACATTGGGCTGACTGAAAGTATAACCTAACTCTGAATCGGTATACTCCCAAAGTACCTTTGATTTGTTAAAGCTATCAGGATTGGTAACATTGAGTGCATAAATGCCCTGACCACCCGAGTTGAGCCCCCCCACTAATACGGTTTTCCAACTGCCATTGAAAAAGGCGTCACCCACTGTGGGTGTGCCATCAACATAATAGGTATGCGTGTATGCTGGCGAAGTTAATCGACTCAAATTAGCATAAAGTATACTAGGCACATAAGCCAATTTTTCAATACCTGTAGCAGCATCAAAGCCGTGCAGCATCCCGCCATTAGCTCCGGCATAAACCATGGGCCTGCGGCTTGCATTGCTAGATTGAAAACTGGAATAGGACACACTTTCCAGAGAATCCGAATAGCGAAAAGCGGGTTTACCGACATAAATCGGCGCAGAATTAATAATGTCGCCCAGTTTCATGGGTCGGTTGCGAAACGAGCCGCTGTTTTTAATTTCATTACTGTCATCGCCACGCAGGTAGGCTAAACGACTCGCGCCCAGAGTGTCGGTTGTGCCATTAATATCCGTATTCAATGCTGTCTGTTGAGTCGCGCTGAGATCTCCCCACGTAAAAGTAGTACCAGCGGAACCATCGTAGGTCATGATGTTGCGATTTGCGGCAGCAGGAATCAGGTCACCGGCATTCCAGAGCTGAGCACCCACACTGCCGTCGGAGTTGATCGGATAAGCCAATAACTCTCCTACCCAACTGCTGCTATTGAAGCGTGCTTGATAGATCAAGGTGTCAGACTGAATGGATCCCGTATTCAATGCGACGGAAGCCGCCGACGAATCACGGGCATCGATGTTGTCAAGTACCGACTTGAAAGCCGTACTGATTGCCGCCGGTGTTTTGGCATTGAGCATGGCACCGCGCCCGTTGAGGGTGGCGTGCCACAGATCATCAATGGCCGAAGGACCGCGGGTACTGAACGCAGTGGGCCAGGTGGGCGGATAGCTATATGGGTCCGCCGTTGCCGCCATATCGACTTCGAATATATTGCCTTTTCGCCCCAGTACAATCCCGAAGGTCACCATGTGCAAATTTTTATTGCAGTCCAACCGAGGATCAGGGTTAGTGTCATCACAAGCTAATGGCACGGAAACATTGCCTTCAGGGAGATCATCACGAAGGTGCGTTCTGTAATAGTGCATACTGATATCCGCAATCGTATTGGATACCGTATCCGCATAGGGCGTCCCTTGATTTTCATCTGCGTTGCCTACCCCTGCCCCGTTCGTGAGTGTAGCGTAACCATCGGTAAACAAGGTACCAAAATTTTTCTGGCAAGAAGCGATGATCGGCGCACCGTTACCCTTACGCATGAACTGTTTACCAATATGTTTCATCGCCTGCCGGTTCGGCGTACCACCACTGCCACCATATTTATAAAACGTATTGTAAAAAGTATCCCTATCGGTCGAATTAGCGAGATCCCACATCGTGACATCTTTTCTTTTATTAATAGTAAAACTACCCACGCGCAGGTTGCTAATATCAGCAAAGGACTGACCAATACCTGCACGCATGGCGAGGTGACGCTTGCGATAGTAAGAAAACCAGTTAGCAAAATTTTTAATAGCGGCCTCATAATCAGCGCTGTCCAAAAAATT
>VAPL010277529.1_pt1 | contig 27637 bp, 19 predicted proteins | sample 3395061 | NCBI WGS metagenome assembly VAPL01 (sample SAMN08290444, study PRJNA428436) | hydrothermal vent metagenome | isolation source: Deep-sea hydrothermal vent chimney 2 | place: Pacific Ocean: Juan De Fuca Ridge | depth 2182 m m | reverse complement strand
TCTACAAGTCTCACTTCCTATCAGATATCTCTAACTGGGATGTTAGTAACGTTAAGGATATGGCATATATGTTTAGTGAGTCTCAGTTCCTATCAGACATCTCCAGATGGAATGTTAGTAATGTAAGAGATATGAGGGGTATGTTTAGTGAGTCTCACTTCCTATCAGACATCTCCAAGTGGGACGTATCTAATGTTAAGGATATGGAAGATGTGTTCACTAACTGTCCTATCGAAGATAACTATAAACCCGTATCAACCAATAAGGAACCAACAATGAAAACAGAACCAGGACTACTACAGAAGGCTATGACTTTCTGTAACATAACTACAGAGATGACTATGATGGATAAACTGTTACAAGTCAATCTAGAAGGTGGAGTTAAACTAGCCATACCAGTTGACTATGATGACATGATAGGTATATACTTCATCACATTTGATGATACAGGAGATCTAGTACTAGATGAGTATAGAGAGATACCTAGAACTGCTAGAGGGTTCAACTTATCTGTGGTTAATGATAGAGTCCAAGTAACCATAACGTTTTAATATAGGAGTAAGCTATGCGTAATTATTTAATGTTGTTAAAAGAGTGTTACTATTATGGTAATGCACATGAGGATAGAACTGGAGTAGGTAGAAAATCACTTATAGTTAGACAGTTACGGTTTAATATGGATGAGGGTTTTCCACTAGTGACTACTAAGAAGGTCAGTATGGAAGCTATCACCCATGAACTACTATGGTGTATTGAAGGTTTAAGTGGAACAAAATACTTAACTGATAAGGGGGTTAATAGGTGGGAACTATGGACAGTTAAAGATAACGACTTAGATGAGTTCCTAGATAAACACCTTAAAGAGGATGTGGTGAATCAAAGGGATGCTATCAAAGAGGAGTTAAAAGGTAAGGTTGGTACTATAGGTGATATATATGGCCCTAACTGGCGTAACGCACCACAACAATACATTAACCCAGCATGGCCATCATTACCTATAGAAGATATACCTAAAGATAAGATAGATATCTTCAAAGGGTTATATAAGTCTATGAGTGATGAGGATAAAGCTGAGGTAGAGGAGGATGCGTTTGTATCTATGATGTATAACGGTTCCGTAGACCAACTTAATAACCTAGTTGTTAATCTGAGAGATAGACCTTACAGTTCTAGACATGTGATATCTGCGTGGATACCACAACTCATACCTTTTGAAGATATGAGTCCTACAGATAACGTACTGTTAGATAGAGGGGCATTAGCACCATGTCACATGATGTTTCAATGTTTCGTTACTGAGTGTAAAGGTAAGTTAGAACTAACTTTGCATGTATATATAAGATCTTCTGATATGCCAGTTGGACTACCATACAACATCGCCCAATACGCGTTGTTATTACATCTACTAGCTAACTCACTAGGGTATAAGCCTAAAGAACTTATAGTGACTTTAGGTGATGCACATATCTATCTCAACCAACTAGAAACAGTAGAGAAACAGTTATTGCTATCTCCTAAGCTACTACCTAAATTAGCACCTTTACCTAAAGGTAAGAGTATCTTCGACATAACAGCTGAAGATATCAAACTTAATAACTACACACATCACCCCTTTCTTAAGTACGAGGTATCTAAATAACTATGTAAAGTATGGTTGATGAATGTACTATACCTAATAGTCATGACCTAAGTAACACTCTAACTACTCTCACATGTTCTGATACGGACATGTGAGAGTAGTCTAACGTGTCATCCTTTTCTAATATAACTGTGATCATCGAGTTACAGTCATATATACTGTATATGATAGTACCATACCAAACTATCATTAATCATAAACCAACGCTGCCTAATGTAGCAAGGACAAAACAATGGAAATGGTAAACCTCACTCAGCACACGCCGAGTGAAAGTCAGCTTAAGGCTGGCGTAGTCAGTTCACAGTTGGGGTCTATTGACCTCCACAGTGAACTGACGTTCACTACTCCGCCTACCGAGGCGGACATGGAGGAGAGAGCCTCCAGAATCGTAGGTGCTGTTGTTAAGTGCCATCCCGCAGCTACGGCTGCTCTAGTAGGGGGTGCTCCCTATTTCATGCCTTACTTGTGTGAGGCTTTACGAGAAGAAGGGATAATCCCTTATTACTCGTTCACACAGCGGGTCGTCAAGGAAGACGGTTCAGTGAAGACTTCTGTCTTCGAGCACTTAGCCTTTATAACGGCTAAGTGATAACATAGTCCCCCACTAACACTCACAGCATCGTGAGTGTTAGTGGGGGGTGTCGACTTATTTTTTTTGTATCGTATAGACAATTACCTATAAATCAGGAGTAACAGTGAGCATCTTTAATTATTTCATATCAGTAACAGTAAAGAAAGATTACATAACCATCAGCGGGGTTAATCCTAAACCGTTATCTAAAGTGTTCTCCTTTAATCTAGGGGATGGTAGGTTCTTCAATAGTGTGTTTGAACGACACTTCAGGTCTGTAACCTTCCATAAGTTCTATCTAGCAGATGTTTATTACATACTTAATAGTGCATCAACTACGGCTTTCCCATCATACAAATCAGTACTACTTAAGATCATAAAAGAGTTAGACGTCTCTACTTGGACTAAGGATATAAATACAGACCTAACTAAAGGTTTAAACTATAACCGCATCAAAGACTTCAATTATACCCCACTAGATTTCCAACAGGAGTTCTTAGAGTACTATGATACTAAGGTACTTAAGTATCAACTTAACGGCGCGTTATTAGCAGCTACTCCAGGGTCAGGTAAAACCTTCACTACATTACTATTATCACAGATGTTAGAGTCTGATAGGGTTATAGTTATATGTCCACTTAACGCTATCCGTAAAGCATGGGAGAGAGAACTTAACGTAGGGTTTAAACATACGCCTAGTTACTACCTATCAGTTAATAGTAATCGTTACACTAATGAGACTGTGGCTATTTATCATTATGAGGCACTAGAGAAGCTTAGTGAGGATATGGATACTATACGTAAAGGTGGTAAGATAACTATCATACTAGATGAGTCACATAACTTTAACAACCCTAGCTCTAAGAGAAGTCTATTCTTACTAGATGTCATAAGAAGGTCTGGTAGTAGGGATATACTATTCGCATCAGGTACTCCAGTTAAAGCTATAGGTAATGAACTAACAGTACTATTTAAAGCTATAGATCCATCATTCGATGATTCACTCATAAAGGGATTCAATAAACTGTTTAATAAAGGTAGCTCACATGGTAACCTCAAGATACTTAATGCTAAGATAGGTAGACTATCCTTCAAAGTAGATAAGTCTAGAATCAAGCTAGCTGAACCCAACATCGTAGAGGTTAAGATACCTCTAAAGAACGGTGAACGTTATACCCTCCCAGTTATAAGAGAGAAGATGGATAGGTTCATAGAGGAGAGGTTATCGTATTATAAGGAAGGTGAGTTAGGTTATAGAGCTACATTTGACACTATCATAGATACGTACGAAAGAGTACTCGTGAACATGAATAACGAGGAGGGACTCTTCGCATTAAAAGAATATCTATCTAACGTTAAGAAACTAAAAGCTGCTAACGATAGAGGTAAGATAAGTAGTTTCACACATAAAGATATGATGATGTCAGCTAACGGTTATGAGAAAGAAGTTCTATTTGAACAACTACCTACTGATGATGTCAAAACACTTAAAGGCGTACTAACATTAGTTAAGTATCCCCTATTAAAAGTAAGGGGTGAGGCATTAGGTACTGTGTTAACTAGAGAGAGGATATCTTGTTTTAAAGACCTAGCTAGTAACATAAATATACCTTCAATAGTAGATGAAGCTATGAAGAAGACTGTTATCTTCAGTAGTTATGTAGAAGTATGTGAACATATCAGTACTATGCTAAAAGGTAATGGGTATACTACAGCTGATGTATATGGTAAGTTCACTAAGAACCTAGATAAGCAAGTAGCTAACTTCAATACTAAAGATACCGTCAATCCCATCATAGCTACATTTGACAGTCTATCTACAGCAGTACCTCTAACTATAGCTAACGTAGTTATATTCATTAACGTACCATATAGAGACTCTATACGTATGCAAGCGTTATCTAGAGTACATAGAATAGGTGCCGATACTCCTATCTTTATCTATGATGTAGAACTAGCTACTGAACTACCTAATCTATCTACTAGAGGGTTAGATATATTGAAGTGGTCTCAAGAACAAGTAGAGAAGATCATGGGTGACATAGATGGTGATGTAGCATTAGAATGCGATGTCGTTAACATAGATGACATCAATACTATCACTAGTACAGCTTTCTCTAACTGGTAACCTACTATATGCTACTACCCATATGGGTAGTAGCATATAGCAACATCTCACACACTTTATCTTTTTTAGAACTCGAATAACTCAGCTGGTGCATTAGTAGTTAATGCGTTTAGTCTACGTATAGATGAGTCAGTACCAGCTACCATATCATCATCTGGTATAGGCATCCCATTGTTAGGGAACTGTAATAGAAAGTAAAGGTTACCCTCTGGTGTTATAGTAGGTATTCTATGCTTACCTCTAGCTACCGACAAGAAACTATTATTATCTTGTTTACATATATGGATATATAGTTCTAGATCAGCTATCTGACTTAACTGTCTACTATGTTGAGTATAACTACCTCCAGCAGCTCTCTTAACTAACTGGTCATCAGGTATACCACTTCTTATTAGTTGACTAGCTTCAGTGTTTAGCTGATGTGGTGTTATACATGCTATCTTCTTAGGACTAACGAAGTTCCTTATCTTACTGAACATATCTAGATATTCTGTACCAGCTGGACCTTGTGCACAACCTTCAGTACTTAGTTTACTTAGATAGTCTAACATCAGTACTTCTATATTGTACCCTTGTGCTTCTAACTCTATGATCTTATTACAGACTGATCTATAAGTCCATTGATCTGGATTAACTCTTAGTAACTTTATATGGAATCCATTAACTTGTAACCTAGTCTTAACATATGTAGCCATCTCTTTTACATCTACATTCATGTTAACTACTTCTCTAGTTTCATCATACTTTAATGACTGATATAAGAACTGTAGGTTAAGGTCTAGATCATCCTCAAACGATATCCTCAGTAACAAAGGTTTCTTATCTGTATCGTCAGTTAGGGGTTTGTTATAAAGTGCTATCTGTTTAAATAGCGTTAATGAGAACCCAGTCTTATACTTATGTTGTAATGCACCTATCATCGTTAACCCAGGTCTAAAACCACCCTGTAGCATCTTATTAAGTGCAGCCCATCCAGTACTATATACATTCTGACCCTCATTAGACTTCTTAATATCAGAGAATAACTTATGTAATGAATCATCATCACCTAGATCTATATCTCCAGTTACGGCGGGGTCAGTAGCTGTAGTAGAAATCTGTAGTGGTTCTAACTGTGCCATGACTTCAGATATGAAATGTTTCATATCCTTTATCTGTTCTTTCTTATACTTGAACATGTAACTAGCATTAGTAAGTATCTCACCTACTCGTTGTTCTTTGAAATAGTCAGTTAGATTCTTTCTAAGGTTGACGATAGATCTCTTTATGTACTTAGGGTTTAACTCGTTACTTATCAAGTCTGATACACTACTATAAAGCTTATCATCTGGACTAGTGTTCATCTTTAAGGTAGATAGTAGATCATCCTTAACGTACTCATATCCTATAGTATTGTTACACATAGTTAACGCAGTAGCCTTTAGACTATCTATGATCTCTTTCTCAGTTGATAGCCCTATGTCAATATCAACAGTCTTAATGTCCTCTAGTACGCTTCTGACCAACTCAGAGCTATTTTCAGTTATGTCATCACATAGACTCTCCCTATACAGCAGAGCTATGCTTTTAGTTAGTAATAGTTTATTATTCATATTCATTATGTTTGGTGTGTCCGAGACTATCCTATATGGCACATATTTAATTTTTAAAATCAGTTACCATTATGAAAACACTTGTAGAACGACCCCAGTACTTTTTCATACCAAGATGGCAGTTCAAACAGCTATCTAAGAACGTTATACTTAAGGATAGGATACTATATAAAGAGTTAAGAAGTGCTCTATCTATAATAGACCTAGCAGAACTAGTAGCCCTTAATGGCCAAATAGAGTTCAAGAATACAGACCTAGACTTTAGTGGTAATATGAGGGACTTCATAACCCAACCAACAGAGGTAGAGGAGGTAGAGTTCGATAATACTATAATGCCCATGAGTCAGATGACAACAACTATATCTAACATCATAGCTAGACTGTCTAACGAGCCAGTATTAGATACGGGTATTAAACCATACACCGTTATAACTATGACTACATCAGTTATCATAGTAGTAGATGATACATTCCTAAACTATCTATCAGTTAGTGATAAGAACTCTCTAACTTTCATAGAGGACGTACTCAAAGCTTTATACAAGATAAGTTCCATCTTCTTTGTAGCTAACACGGCTATATTCAAGAAGTACCTGGACTTACTATGATAGATATAACTTATAATATAGATACACGGGGATTACTCCTAGCGTATCTAATACTTAAGAAAGTCATCTGAGTTTATCTACTACCAGTTCACTAGAACCCATTAAGTAGATACCTCTATATATGGATAGATACATCATCCATAACTCATAGGTCACTGTCGACAGTGCTTTAATATCTTTTTTACTTCATATCGGAGTCCATCAATGAAGAATCTGTTCAACCAAAGAGCTTCACACGTAGCAACACAACTAGACAAAGTAGTTGAGTTACTAGATAATACAATCAATAAATCACAACTTATAACACCTCAGTCTACAACAGCTGCATTATCACTAGAAGCATTACGTGATGATCAAGCTCATTCGTTAGCGACAGTAAGTAATGAGCTATCAGTAAGTCTAGAGTCTATAGCTTCTGATTTAGGTATAGCTGATAAACTAACAGAAGCACAGATAGCAGCAGCTACAGCAGCTGGTATATTAGCAGGGGATTTCAAACAGACCCTAGCACATAAAACAGAGTTCCCATCAGTATCTACAGAATCAATGGGTGTAGTACAATCTTTTGGTGTAGCTGATTCAGTACAAGAACGTTCATTCTCATTAGAGTCTTATGATGAACGTGAAAACCGTAACGCTGTCATTTACTCTATTGCATACAACATGCAAGCAGCACGTCAAGATGAGTTCGGTGAGACATTCTTTCCAACTATCGTAGTAACACCTGATAACGTAGGTTTTGGTATTACAGTATCATTAATGATGGTGTATGATGGTGTACAACGTGATATCTCTGGTAAATTCACAGACTTCAAAAAGCGTAACATTATCCGTGCTATAGCTGATCCAACTGTATTACGTAAAGAACAAACTCGTATCGTTCCAGTAGTACGTGCACAATCAGTAGCTAACTTTGCTGACCCACTTAAAGTAGCACCATACAACATTGATATCGAAGGTAACATCGTATCAACAGCACCATTAAAACCAGGTGTTAAGATAGACCTATTAGGTATCTCTCAAACAGCTGAGTTATTAAATGCTGGTATCATGGATCAAACTGATAGTATTGACCCATATGTAACGTTACAGAATGTTTATCTATCTGTTACAGATGGAACAGCTGTTGACGTACTTAAAGTTAATGTAACTAACTTACCATTAGCTAACTTCACATATGGTGTTCAAAATAACTATCGTGTTATGACTTTGAACTTCCAAACAACATCTATCTTGATTAATGCAAGTACACTACAAGCTGACGGTACTCCTTTAGTAGCCTTAGCAGCAGTAGCAGCTAGTAACTTAATCCTACGTTTAGAAGTTAACATGTCTGGTACTATCAATATAGAGACAGGTGAGACTAACATCTTTGCTAACTACTTAGCTATCTCTACAGTACAAGATTCTACTGGTAACTTCTTAGACCAAGCAACAGCACCAGCTGCACCTATCGTAGCTATCGTTAATGCAGGTATCGTTGAAGGTTATGAGTTACAGTCTTACCGTACTAACATGAACCGTAGACAACGTGGTCAGTTAATAGATGTTACTAAATACACTCAAATGTATAACGTACCATTACGTTCACCTATCACTACTATCCATCCAATCAATACAGATGGTCAGATAGATACTTCTGACGTACAAGCATTGATTACAGCTACACGTATCCGTACATCTAACGAAGCAGTAACAGCATTGATTAATGCAGCTGTTATGTTACGTGATTATATTGATGCTCGTGATGTTGTATCTGAAGGTCCAGATATCTTAGGTGTTGGTAGATTTTATGTACGTCCTACTTACTATGAAGAAATCATTGATATGAATGCAGTAGTTAACTCTCTGACTTCATACCAACGTGCTCAAGATATCCAATCAGCTATCGTTAATAAGGTTCGTGATTACGCGTATCGTATGTATCGTGATAGTGAGTATAAAGCTGCTGCTGATGCATTTGCTGGTGGTATTGGTCCAGTTCCAACTGTTATCATTGGTACTGATCCTGTAATCGCACGTTACTTAGAAGTAACTGGTGACTTACGTACTCTAGGTGGTGAGTTCGATGTTCGTATTGTATCTACTTTAGATAACCGTGTAGCTGGTAAAGTATTCATTACTTTTGGTGTGTTCGATGAGAATCGTAACGTATCTCCAAACCCATTGAACTTCGGTAATATGGCTTATGGTCCAGAATTAGTATTAACTGCTAACATTTCTAGATCTGGTACTATCTCTAAAGAGACAGTTGTACAACCACGTTACTTGTTTGTACATCACTTACCAGTTATGACAATGCTAACTGTTAATAACATTCCTAACGTTATCAATAAAGTGGCTATTAACTTCCATACTGTTTAAGTTGGTTTAGTTCTTAACAATGTACTACTAGGGCTTCGGTCCTAGTAGTACATCTATTATGTGTTTTTTATTTAGTAGTGACCATATACTTTGACTGACATATACTGTATGTGATGATACGTATATGTATCTAACTTTTTTATTAACCACATACCTACTGATAAGGTATGTATATAGGAGTATAACTATGACTGATGTTGAACTAGACACTATTAACGATGAGAACCTTACGTTGAAGGCTAATATAGATGGAGAGTACGATAGGAAGAAACTGTTAAGGTATATTAATGATGGACTGTTACTAGAGATAGCTTTATTCGATACCTCTAAGATAACTGACTTCTCTAACCTGTTCTATAATAGCTGGTTTAATGGAGACATCTCTAGGTGGGATGTTAGTAATGGTACTGACTTCTCTAACATGTTCCATGGGTCTGTATTTAATGGAGACATCTCTAGGTGGGATGTTAGTAATGGTACTGACTTCTCTACCATGTTCCATAAATCTTCGTTTACTGGGGATATCTCTAATTGGGATGTATCTAGTGTTACTAACATGAGGGGTATGTTCAATAGATCTGTATTTACTGGGGATATCTCACAATGGGATGTATCTAATGTAACTGATATGTCATTTATGTTCCATAATTCTCAGTTTAACTCAGATATCTCACAATGGGATGTATCTAATGTAACACATATGGGAGGGATGTTCTGTAGAGCTGTATTTAATCATTCACTATTAGAGTGGGATGTGTCTAGTGTTACTAACATGTCAGACATGTTTAGAGAGTCTAAGTTTACTGGCAATATACCACATTGGGACGTTAGTAATGTTACTAACATGCAATGTATGTTCCGTGCTTCTTTATTCTCTGGGAATATTGCTGATTGGGATGTATCTAACGTAACTGATATGTCACGTATGTTCTGGAGGTCTCAGTTCCTATCGTGCATCTCACCATGGAATGTCATTAATGTGACTAACATGGAAGGCATGTTCTACGGTTCCATATTTAACCAGGATATCTCATATTGGGATGTATCTAGTGTTACTAACATGACATGGATGTTCAGTGAGTCTCAGTTTCTATCAGATATCTCTAACTGGGATGTAGAGACCTCCGACATGACCGATATGTTTAATAAGTCTAAGTTACCTTTAGCTAAAAGACCATGGAGAGATGAGAGTCTTATAGCCATGATCTGTAGATACTTCAAGAATAGATAACCTCCAATAACCTATATAAGGAAAAGAACTATGAGTAACCCTATAATAACCCCTGATACAGCAGTAACACTTAAACCAGTTGCTAACATACGTGACCATCCTACACCTATGGTAACTACCTCTTATGATACCAGATTGAGACGTCTTAAACTTAAGAAAAAGGACCTGAGTTTACTATTGAAGTTAGTTACAAACCCTAGGGTCATCTTTGATACAGATGAAGATCTAGACATGGATGGTGCAGCTCTCTACAATGCTATCAAACATTCAGATAGTCCTAGATTAATGATAAAGATATTTAAGAAACTAGATATCAAAGGTATCGTTATGATAGGTATGGAACCTGGTATAAAGAGATGTCTATGTAGGGATATCTATAACGTTGTGATGACGTTAGATATGACTATAGATAGGTTCCCTACTAATAAACATATGTTAGTAGAAGCACTAGAGTACTTCAAAGTATTATCTATGGGTAATAAAGAAGAGTTCATCAAGGAACAAAAACGGCTCCTTATTGAGTATAAGAAGAAGTTCATGGTGCAGTTCCCTAACTTTGATGAATCTACTTTAAATAACGTACCATTAGATGCATTACGTTCTATAGTCGATACTAAACCACCAGTAAACGTTACTGGAACTGAAACTGATGATGTAGTTCACGCATAATATCTATCTCTAACCTCCCTATCTCTAACAGGCTTTACTGTCTGTTAGAGATAGGTATCTGTGCTTTTATTTATTTGTAATCATATACTTTGACTGGTATATACTGTAACTGATAGTACGTATCTTACTACTATCTTTTTCACTATAGAGAGGTTAGCAGTTATGCTAGAACAGTTAAATATAGATGTGGATACTGGTGAGTTCACTATCTACAATGGGGTATATGAATCCCGTAATCAAATATCAACACCATTAACACTTAGTAGTAGTAAAGTACAGACATCTGTTAGAGAACCCATAATGTCAGTAAGGGTTATTAATAGGACAGCTATGGCACTACAAGTTATGGATATGTCTAATATGTCAATGACTGAACCAGCCATGCCTAATGGAGATGTAAAATGCAATAGTTTTAATACAGAGATGGAGAGTGTCAGTTTCTTAGTATCTTATACCTACCCTACACTTATAGCCTTAGGCAATGAGATAAAGAAGTTAGAGAGTGTGTTATCAGTTATAGGTATACTTAAACCAACACAAGAGTTACTGTTAAAAGCTGGTAAAGAATACCTTAGGAATAATAGACACGAACCTAACTTCAAAGCTGTAGTTCTAACTATAGAACGAGTACTATCGGTAGCTGACTTCTTCACTGAATCTATGGTTATGAGTCGTATGGTTGAGATGTGTGTTAATAACAGAAGTAAAGCACTCATTATAAGTGAGTACGGATATATGTTATACTTAGGTGCATTCCAACCAGAGTTAACGTTCCCTGATTTATCTATAAGTATGGGTAGGTTCATAACTAAGGACTTTAAGGAAGAGGGTGCGTTCGTTAAGATAGTTATCGTTGATAATAGTAATAAGGTACCCCCACACTACATTAAGTTAGGACCTGATGTTATATCTATCCCTATCATAACAGATAAGACACTTAAAGAAGGTGTCCATTACGTTACTAAGAAGGACAATATACCTACCACTCAGTGTTTTACTTTAGAGAAGGCTACTGAACTAATGAACTTAGGTACTAATAAAACATTAGTGGAGAGGGGTGTAGATATCACACATCTTAAGGAAGTGATAACTACTGACAAGTTACTACAACAAGCTGAGGTACAGAAACTCTCTATCGAGTTAGAAAAGAACAAACATAACTACGATAAGGAATCACTTACATTGAGACAAGAGGCTGAGCGTATCAAACTGGAATCAGTTAAAGAGGTTGAGCAGCTAAAACAAAAGATCGAGCGTATCAAACTAGAATCAGTTAAAGAGACTGAGCGTCTAAAACAAACATCTGAACAGGATAAGCATGAGTTCTTTAAAGAGTCGGAGAAGATAAAGCAAGAGAATGAACGGATAAAGCAGGAGAGTGAAAAGATAAAAGCTGACAACGCTAATAAGAGAGCTGAGTCAGACTCTAAAAGACATTCTGCTGAGTCAATTAGTAGTATATTTAAAGCTGTAGTAGGAACTATAGGGACATGTGCAGCTGCATATCTGCTCTATAATAGGACCACCAGCACCTAAAAAACCAAAAAGAGAGGTTAAATGATGGACAGTACATTTGCACAGTTTCTAGATATATCAACCCCTAAGTTTAACAGAACAGTAGTAGAAGGTTTACCATCATACTACTTAGAGGAAGGACTAGAATACATAGATAGGGTCTTTAAAATAGCACTAGTACATAAAGGTCTTAAGTATCTTGGTTATAGTAAATGCACCCCTAAGGAAGAGTTCTATGAGGTCACTAAACTCAGGAACAATAAAAGACTGATGGACATATCTAAATCTGACATCTATCTAGTTAAGTTTAACTTCGAGTACACTGACTTCACTAACACAACTAGAGAGTTCTCCAAGTACATCTTTTTACCTTATGTGGAAGATGGCGGCATCATGCATTTAAAGGGAGCTAAGATACATCTAGTACCAGTGTTGAACGATAAAGTAATAACCCCTAACTTCAACTCACTATTCATACGACTATTACGATACAGGATAAAGTTCTTTAGGTTATATCATACCGTAGTGATGGATGGTAAGAAGGAAGTATATAACGTCATATGGTCTAAGATGTATAATAACACATCTACTGATAAACTCCCTATCACCACTAAAGCTGTTAGTTGTATAACTCATTACCTGTTATGTAAGATGGGTTTCGATGATGCTTTTATGAGGTTCGTTGGTGTAGTGCCTATAGTGGTTAATGGTCAAGTAGATAGAGACATATATACTGTATCTGAGTACGTGGTATGTGAATCCACACAAGTGAAACCAAAAACTTTCATAGATGTAGATTATGTACAGAGTGATATGAAGCTCATCATACCTAGGGATAAGTATACCAACGAGGCTAAGATAATGATAGCTGAGTTCTTCTATATAGTAGACCACTTCCCTGACCGTATCAATATAGATATGCTTAACAACATCAACAGTTGGAGGATACTGTTAGGACATATACTCTTCAGTGGTTTGTATGGCGAGAACAAACTACTTAATGATATCAATAAGCACTTTGAGAGTTTAGATAGTTACATCGACCCTATAGTTATAGAGAAGCTAGAGGATAGTGGGTATAACGTCAAAGACTTTTATGAGTTAATGTCACTGATACACCTTAACTTCAACAACTTCATAATAGGTAGGAACAATAGTGGATTAAACGTGTTTGGTAAGTCTTTAGAAGTACTGTACTATGTGTTATATAGTATCACTAGTGACATCTTTAAGACTAGCTTCAAACTGTCTAAGCCCAATAAAAAAGGTGAGCTGTCATGTAAGAACGTCATCGAGATCTTCAATAAGAACATCAAGATGAGAGGTATCAGTAGTTTAACGTCTAACAACGTATGTGCTGAGGTAGTATCATATCCAGGAGATAACTACTACCCCAAACTAACTAGTAAGATATCAGAACAAGAGAACTCCCCTAATGGTAAAAGCGATAGTAACAAACGACTTAGCTTAGGTATAGATAAACATCTAGACCCTAGCATGTTAGAAACAGGTAGTATATTATTCCTACCTAAAAGTAACCCAACTCCTGTATGTAAGATAAACCCCTATATCAACATAGATCTTAGATCAGGTATAATAAAACCACATGACATCTTCGCACAGTTAAGAACTGACTTAGAGAATAAGCTAAAACAGCCCGTCACGTTTAAATAACCAAGCCCTCTTTTAATAAGGGGATTTAATAACAATGAGGTCCCCTTATGCAACAATACACAACGTTCGATTTAAAACGACTGTATAATGACAACACCTACGATAGAGAAGGTAACTATTGTCATATACCTATAGAAAGTTCAACCCGTACTACCTTTGATTTAGAACTAACACCTAAAGATTTTGGTAGCGTACCTGGTAGTTATGAGTATGATGATGACGTACATCCACATATTCCTAATATACCTACAGCTGATGTAGTAGTTAAGGTAGCTAAACATTTAGCTATAACACTAGGTAACCAACTTAACAGGATGAGATATAGGAACTTCTCTGGTAACTATATATACGCATTAGCAACTAAGAATAACTTCTACAATGACCATTACGTGTGGTTATATACAACAGCTATAGATGATCTATTACTAAACCTAGATCACGGTATAGTCAGGGATATACATACAGACTGTGTTGTAGCTGCTAAGAAAGCTATCTGGTATTACCAAGCTTACCTAATAGTACACACACCTACCATGTTTAGATACTTAGCACCAGATGAAGCTATGAACGCTTTTGATGAGGCTAAGAAATACGCTAAAATAAGGATGGATCTGTACTATAAACGAGGTATGCTTCTTACTGGCGAGTACAGGAACGAAGCAGGAGTAGCGTATGAAGTAGTATACACTAATCCATCAGTACCAGTATCTGAAAACCATGCATACATCTATCAATGTTACTACGAGGATATGTTTTTAGAGACACCTCCTAATAAGAAACTGTTTCAACACACGATAGATACAACTGAAGATCAGATAAAGAAACACATAGACCTCACACGTAAGTATAGAGAAGACTATGACCATTACGATGCACTTAACATAGAGTTAGGGGATAATCAGATTTATGATCAATACCCTAAAGTATACAGAAACGCCAAACTATACCTATCTTGCTGTGAAAAGCTAGAGAAACTACAGCGTAGGCAACAACATAATATCGGAGTACTAGACATGGCAAATGTAAATGTAAAATATATAAATCCTGAAACGGCAACACAGAACGTTTCTTATCCCACCAACTTAGAGATGGCAGCTAACAGAGCTGCTGCTAATCCTGATTATGGGACACAACCTAAACAAAAGTTCACACATTGGGAAGAGTTACCACCATTAAACATTAGGGTAGACCCTGCATACGCGATACCAGAAAGGGATGATCCACCAATCCCTCCTGGTATGCAACCTAACCAACCTGCACCTAATCAACCTATGCAGCCTAATCAACCTACATCACACCCTAATATGAAACCTAACCAACCTGGTATGCACCCTAATCAACCCATGCCACAACCTAATCAACCTGCACCTAACCAACCTGGTATGCAACCTAATCAACCCATGCCACAACAGCCACAATGGAATGACCCTAGAATGCCACAACCTAACCAACCTGGTATGCAACCTAATCAACCCACGCCACAACCACAATGGAATGACCCTAGAATGCCACAACCTAACCAACCTGGTATGCAACCTAATCAACCCATGCCACAACCACAATGGGGAGGTGATCCTAGAATGCAACCTAACCAACCTGGATATCAACCCATGCCACAACCACAATGGGGAGGTGATCCTAGAATGCAACCTAACCAACCTGGTATGCAACCCATGCCACAACCACAATGGGGAGGTGATCCTAGAATGCAACCTAACCAACCTGGTATGCAACCTGGTATGCAACCTAATCAACCCATGCTACAACCACAATGGAATGATCCTAGAATGCAACCTAACCAACCTGGTATGCAACCTGGTATGCAACCTAATCAACCCATGCCACAACCACAATGGGGAGGTGATCCTAGAATGCAACCTAACCAACCTGGATATCAACCCATGCCACAACAGCAGTGGGGAGGTGACCCTAGAATGCAACCTGGTATGCAACCTGGATATCAACAACAAGCTGGGGTTAATCCTAATGGTAACATTAATCCATTTAACACACCTAGTGGTAATATGAACTCAGTTATAGTTCCAACTAAGGAGGCTAGAAATAAACGGTATAGTAATAGAACAGCTACACCACCAACACAACCTGTTAACAATATGCAACAACCTTTAAAATCACAAGCTGATATTCAAGCTAGCATCAATGCTCGTACTGAATACCACAAGGATATAAATAGAGAGTATAACAAACTAACTAACAATCCAAATGGACCAATAGATGTACCAGTTCATAATATGCCATTACGGGATAATAGGAACGGTATAGATCTTACTATAAGTACAAGCGATCCTGATTTCTACATGCCAGATGGTGAGTCTAACATAGACGTACTTGCTGAGAATTGGAAAGGTCTTAATGATGCTACGTTATCTAAAGTAGTAAGGTTTGTGGTTACTAATAAGGTGAAGGATACTGGGCTACCTCAGTATATAATCAATAAGTTTCATCCAGATGAACGCATACGTGATCAGTGTGCACAGTATGGACAAGACACACCTGATTACCTATCAGCTGATGAAATAAAAGCTATCAATAAACGGGATGCTGAACTTAAAGAACAGCGTATAGTCGGAGTACCAACTCCAGAACGTGGCACAGTTACAGCCGCACAAACTACGGAGCCTATGTTTGAAGATATATCAGCAGAGAGGTTAATAAGTATGGGTTATGATCGTGAAGACCTTATGGACACTAACGATGATAAAGATAATGGTGTACCTGTTCCTGATGTATCAAGAATAGAGTACCCTAAACATAATAAAGTATGGGATAAACTAATGGACAGAGAAGAGCATAAAGTAACCACGTTAGGTGGTAGTATAGTAACTAATAGTAAAGCCGTCATAGGTGATGCTAGGAAAGATATAGATCTATTAAAAGCAGCAGCTGCTAATAAAGATGTATCTAAAGAAACTAAAGTAACTGAAACAGTAATGGCTAAGACTAGTTTAAGAAGTGCTATAGCTAGTGCTGAGGTTACTCGTATCAATGATAGTAATGCGGTAAGTCATACTAACTTAGCGGTTATAAATGAACCTATCATAACAGGTCATAATGTATCAGACGTTATGGCAAAGATCAAAGAAGGTAAGAACTTCAATGGTCTAGGCCTTATCTTACAGGAGGTAGTTAATAAAGATCCAGATGATCCACGTCTCGAAAGTATCAAGAAGCTAGCACTAACTGTAAATAGCAGACTTACTGTTATGGTTAATGACTTCGTTAAGAAGAACCTTAAGGTCAAGCTATCTATAGATGACTTTTGTGAGGACGCTACAGAGTTGTATTACTTCTTAAAGAATGAGTATGGTTCAGTAGCATCTGATGCATATAAAGCTTTTGAAAGAGAGGTTATCAAAGGTATCCAAACAGAACTAAGTGAAAGTGATATAAAAGAACTAACTAGCACATTAGTAATAACACCTGGATGTAGGGTATCATTCCTACCTATGGCAGTTTCTATAACTACTAGTAGACTTTACTTACATCAGCTTAATATCTGCATCAAGGATAGTGAGTTCATAGTGACTCCTGCTAACGACCCAATGTTGTTTGACATGTTAGAGGCTGGAGCTATTAAGGCTTTTGATAACAAGTTCCCAGCTCCAGTTAGTTACTTCGTTACTGGAGATGGATTGAAGTACAAAGTGTTTGAATCGTACTTCAATGTAGATGAGTACGTTCTACAGCGTGTGGTGGTATAGTACTATCATGCGTATCATAAGCATACTGATAAATAGATATAGTTCCACTGGTTAGCGCGTCTTTATAAGGCGTGTTTGTTTTCTATTTATACATATCTATACACACAGACCATAGCGGTCTGTGTGTATAGGTGTGACGCTATGTTTTATCTTTTTTTAGAACTCATCATCTAGTTCAGAATCTAAAGGTTCTGCATCTAACTGTTCTAGATCAGCATCAGCAGCCTTCTTAAGTGGATTCATACCAGCTACTAGTTTCATAGTTGATCTAACTACCCCTTCTATGTGGTCTTTAGATATCTCGAATAGGTCTAATGAAGGGTTACCATCTTCATCTGTAGTTGTTATCTCAGATAGTTCTGGTAAGAACCCATTAACTGACATCCATCTACGGATATAATAGTTCTTGACTATAGACTTTATACTATCTATATGGTCAGCTATATCACCTGTCATCTCTATCGTTATACTATCAGTAGAAATGACTGCATCTATAGCTTTCTCTAAACTATCTACATACTGGTCAAAGGACTCAGATAGGTTCTCTAATGTTACCGTATCGGGTTGTGGTAGATCTATCTCTAACATCTCGATATGTTCCTCTATCATGTTAGTTATATAGGCATCACTATCCTCATCGTACGCTGGTTTATCATCACCTTTAATACTGTTCTCTACTGCCAACTTATTCTCCATGACTATATCAGTTATCTCTTTCATCATGATGGGGTCTGATAGTGTGATCTTCTTTATGATGTCTGATAGGTATAGTGAGAACGTTACTTGTAATTGTCTTATACGTTTAGCTAGTAGGATATTGTTAGCTATTACGGTAGTGGCGAAGTCTCCAGTGAAACCATTATCTACTACTTCAGGAGATAGACCAAACGTCATATAAGTTTGTTTCCTTAATAATTCATCTAAGTCACTATCAGGTATGTCCTTCTGTATGTTCTTAGTCTCAAAGTCAAACTTAGTTTCAGGTAATCCAGGATGTCCTTCAAAAGAGAACTCGAATCCAGCTTTCTGTATCCAATCAACTAGATCTACAGGTGAGTTTATCCCTAGTGGGAAGTACTGCTGTCTGGTCTTAGATATCTCATGTATAGCTATCTCTATAGTCTTCTCTGGATCTGGATCTTTAGGGTCTAGTGTCATATTAACTCTAGTTAGGTTGATAGCGTTCTTAGTCATAGCCATAACCTTAGAGAATAGTAACATAGCTCTTAGACTAGTTAGTATCTTAACGTCATCTAAATAAGATCTCCCAGTACCGTTATTGTTATATTTGAATGCTAGAAACCCCACTAGTTCTACTGGTACATATACTAGTCTAGTGAATTGGTCAGATAGAGACCTAGCTAACATAACCCTAAATATATCTTGTGAGTCGGATACCTTTAAGTTAGTATTGTAAATACCGTTACGTAATCTAGTTACTAAGTTACGTTCAATGATACTACTATATACACTAGTTATCTGATCCATAGTTGGTGTTCTTTTAGTACCGACTAGGTTGTTCTTAGCTTTACTTATGAGTAATGAACTTAGTGAGTTACTATCACTATTCTTACTATCTGAAAGTAGTGATTGTAGATCATTAGAACAGGTTGTGGTGGTATCTACACTTACTGGATTACCGTCACTATCTATGAGTATGAAATACCCAACGTGGTTAGATTCATCTCCTGGTGTGTAAACAGGTATGATGGATTCAGGTGATAGTTTCATAACTAAAGGTCTTGCTACTGACTTACGTTTAGCTAATGTTGGTTCTGGTATAACCATGAAGTGTTCTGATGGTTTGTTACTACCTTTATATAACGCTGATGATATCTCTAGGTTAGTTATCTTAGAACTCTCATTACTGATGATGTTCTTAATCTTAGAACTACGTATCTTACTCATGACCTTAGGTAATTTAAGTAACTTATAGTTATCAGTTATATCTACTAGGTCCTCTAACGCAGTCTTAAGTCTAGTATCACTATCATCTATCTTAGAGTCATAGTTAATGGTAGTATTGGCTGTCATGATACTCTCTAATGCAGTCATACGTTTAGTAGTAGTAGTCATGTTACCAAGTATACCTAAACTACCCTCAAACTCTTTAGTGAATATGTCAGTTAATGACTCAGTACTGAGCTTGTTATAATTGATGACCTCATCTACTATGGACTCTGGCATGATGAGTTTAACGTAACTACCTTTAGTGAATAAACTATCTCTTAACATTACAGGTAGGTCATTCTCTATCTTGTAGTATTTGTTCATGTGAGACCTTATGATCTCATTGATCTTTGTAGATAAATCATTACTAACTATAGGGTCTTCTACCTTATAAATTAAACTAGAGTTCGCCATATCCTTTGGTGATAGTACTGAACTTATCAGTATCTGTATACTTAACTCTATGTCTGGGAATAGCTGTACGATGTTCTCGCTATCTACGATGTTCTTTTTGATACCGTCAGAGATAGTCTCTAACTGACTTTGGTTTATGTAGTGATTAGAGTTCTCTTTATCTAGGTCGAACTTAGAAGTATCTCTATGTTTCACTAACTTACTTATAACTGCTGCTACCTCTGGGTTATCTTTAACTAGCTTAACTGCAGGGTACTTCTTACCACTATTAGCGTGTTTTATGACATCACTAAAACTAACATCTTTCATATGGGAGGTCCTTTGAATGCGAATCTTTTAAAACTGTACGTAGATCTCAATGAGAAGCTATGTAGAACACTTACTATAAAATCTAACATATCAGCAGAACTGATAAATGATTATCTGATAGGGCTGTATGGTGCATCTATAGTAGACACTAACTCCCCTACAACATGGAAGTATTATTTTAATTTATCTGGTAGTTATCATAGTACGGATAAACCTATGCAGGTATCTTCATTAGACGATCTAACTACTATAGATTTCACTGTAAGTAACTTAGCTATACATAAAGCCACTAGGAGAGCATACACTTACGGTTCTAGATATTACAATAGTTTACTTAACCTATACCCAGACCAAGAACAACTCATACTAGGTATCCTTAACCCTGTTAATGTAAACGATGCTGTAGATGCTAAAGATGGTACTATACTGTTCTATGATGCTACCTTAATAGAACCACAAGAGATAAACGTCATACCAGACTTACAACTATATATCTATAACTTTATAGCTAGGTGGGATGTTAAAGCTTTCGGTATAAGTGATGATCTATACCCAACAGCACAGTTAGGTATCCTATACTTAAACGTACTACTTAAACTATTGAACATCAGAGTATGTAACAGTAAGACAGATCAAGCACATACGTTCCATATAAGACAGTATCTAGCTAGCCATAACGGTATGGATAAATACATACCATACATGACGTTAGAACAGACCTTATACCTATATAGAAACATAGATTATATAGATAATAATGCTGGTAAGTCAGACCAATTCCACACATTGATAGAGAAACTACTATCATTAAGAAACATCCCTATCAACGAGTATAGCATCAGACTTAAAGCTACCTTTGATACAGACCTATACCCTGATGTTACCATACAACGTAAACGTTTAAACAAACAGTTTAACCCAACTGAGAAATCACAGTTCAACTATGATGTACTTATAGGTAAAGAGATACGGTTAGCAGATGGTAATAAGGATAGGTATGATACACATAAGACTGACATAGAAGTTAAGTTAAAGACATCTAAGTCTAGTGTCATACAGACTAAAGATCTAGAAAGTTCAATGATAGATTACAGTGATAGTATACCTGATCCATTCGTAGATGTACTGTTTAGGGAATGGGGTCATAAGTCACTAGAAGGTGAGTTTAATAGTACGATAACTATAACTGACCCTATAACACTTAACAAGACTAACATATCAGTTAAGGATGCGTTCATATATAGTTACTATCTACTATTAGAATCTATAGGTATAACGGTAGTAGATCTTCCAGTATATCTATCCTCTAAGCATAGGGTATCTACATTACCTACTAAACAAGAACTGTTATCGTTAACTGATAACAGTTTAGGTTGGTTAGCTGATATAGTATTAGATAACCAACCTATAGATAACAACATAGTATCCATAACTGCATTTAATGAGTATGCTACTATAGTGTTTGATAACGCTTATAAGTACTGGTTTTTAGTATCTGGTATAGATGATCTATACCTAAGAGCACATGCTGAACGTATGGTGGATGCTATGTATGGATATAAGTCCATATCCCTAGATAGTGAAACTAATAACATGTCATCATGGTTAGCTAACAGAGGTCTAAGTTCTAATAGTCTCTCTAAGACTGAATCTGATAACCTCATATCTGAGATATTCAAAGAGAGTACTGGTTTCTACATAGATAAGACACTACTAGTATCTAACATACAGAAGTATATGATAGAGGCGTTAACAGAACTCAAAAGCTACACTACACAAACAGTACTAGAAATAAATGATAGTAGGATATCCCTTACTAACTGGAGTATGTTACGAATAGGTGATATACAGTCAAAAAGTATAGGACTGATACATACAGATAACAATATAGATGCATCCATCCTAGACGTTATAGTTAAAAAATCTAACAGTGTAGATACTGTAGTAGGTGTGTCATTTAGTAGTAGTAGTTCAGTTATACTACCTATAGATATAAAGAGTGAAGTAGTATCTAACGTGATATCTAACCTAAAAGTCAACGTACGTAACACTATAGGTATCAGTGATATAACATACCTTAATCAAGACCATACACTAAATGATACCGTATTTATAGGTTATGAAGATTACCTAACGTTATCAGCCACTAACCAATCCCTTTTAAAATCCATATATTAACATACTCGGAGTCCTTCAATGCAAAGTAGTCAAAGAACCGCTCTAGGTGCATATCTACAAACTAACCAACTATTAGGGTTACCTGTAAATATACTACCTAACACCACCCTAAATGAGAAACTAAGTATCAATGCTAGTGAGGCATTAGCTACTGGTGAATTACCAGCAGTTAGATATATAGCTATAGGTAATGGTGGTCACAAGATGGTAGTTGGTGCTAATAACCTATCTAAACCAGAACCTATCTTACATACACCTCAACATGAGTCACTATATAACCAACTACCTTTCGTATTGAGAACACCTGATAACGATCTAACTGCTGACGAGAGGGCTAACTATAGATTACGTAAAATCATCACAGTTAATAGTGTAACCTACGTAGCTTATTATCTTAAACTATTAGATCTATCTACTACTAATCCACAACTAGAGTTAAGGACAGTTAGTAACGGTATAACTACAACATCTATCTATAATCCATCTATAAATGACCTTAATCCAACACCACCACCATTAACACCAGGTCAATCATTATCTACTACAGGGGACTATCTATCAGCTACAGCTAAAGTGCCTTTTATAATGAGTAGTTCTGATATAGCTGAGTTCTTAGAAGTAGCTAACATACTGTATGGTGATGTTAACTACGCTATCATATCAGAGATAGCTTTATGTTCTGGATTTGATAGATCAGTACCAGGTGATTTCAATGGTAGTACTGTTAACTATATTGACGTTATAGCTACACAGGTAACTAACTTTATAAGTGCGTTCTTTGCAACAGCTTTCAGTAATAACGGTATAGACGTTACTTTTGATATAGGTTCTAATGAGCCATTATTAGTCATACAGTAATGGGATTACTTATACCAGATAAGTTTAATACGTATACAATCATAGGTATAGATCCTGGTATCAACTACACTGGTATAAGTGTTTATACTTTAACTGATTATAACCAGCTAGTATCTATAGAGGCTTTTACTATAAGACCATCTTCTATAGATACTAGGATAGTAGAAGACATAGATATAGTAGGTGAGAGATACATCAAACTCAATAGTCTAAGATGTACCATAGCATCTATCTGTAATCATTATAAACCTAGTGCCGTTATATGTGAGGGTCCTTTCTATAGTAGATTTAGACCTATGGCATATGCATCACTAGTAGAGACACTTACGTTCATTAGACAAGGTGTTTATAGTTATAACCCTTATATATCCATAGTAGTTATCCAACCGTTACTTATAAAGAAGACTATAGGTGCTGGTGTTATGGATGGTAAGGTAGATGTTACTCGTGCTATAAACGCACACCCAGAACTCATATCTGTGTTAGTTAATGACTTATACGAGTTAGATGAACACAGTCAAGATGCTATAGCTATAGCTTACACCTATTTAAACCTAACAGAGGCACTACCAACATGTACAGCATAATCATAACTACCCTTACTAGATTCTTATACCATAAGATCATTCCTAACCTAACACATATCCTATTTATAGGACTGTTAGTATTCATAGCTGGTTCTCTTATTTATACAGGTTCAGATAAGATACGTGGTTTACTAGGTATGGATACCATATCCTCATTAAAGGATACTATCAAAACACAGAAGAGTAACGCCGTAGTACTAGATAGTGTTAACGTAGGTATGAAGAAAAACCTAGATATCAATACAGCCGTATCTAAGGATACTATCAACGCTATAGTTAAACTTAACGACACTAAGCTTAATGATAAACAGAAACTCATAGAGGAGTTAGCCATCAAGGATAAGCTAATCAAAGCACTGATAGATAAGACTAAACTACTAGAGGATAACAGTACTAACGTCAATGCAGCTATAGTAGCACCCATCACTACACTAAAACCTATCACTAAGATATCAACTACTAAAAAAAACATCATTACACCAACTGTCAAAATATCCCACTCCAAGAACATGCAGAGTAAGGTAAGTGGTGTATCTAACGTTCAGATAACTGCCATATGGGGTAAGTACTGTCAAGTATCTAATAACTGTGCAGGAGTTACAGCATGAAACATGATCAAGAGTTAACTATGTGGGTTAACATACTAGTAATGATCTTCATAATACTACTATTAGCTAGTTGTAGTTCTAACACTAAACCACCAGCTATAGTCAAACCACTATACGTATATAAAGCAGTAACGTACCCAGAACACCTCTTAGCACCATGTAGCATCCCTAAACCAATGAGTAAAGATACATACCTATCCTCTACCTACATGCAAAAAGAGAACCTACTAACTAACTATATACTATCATTACTAACCTCACTAGACTCCTGTAATAAACAGATAACCACATTACGTGATCTACAAACTAAATACCAAGGTACTATCAATGCTCAGTAAATACATTAACCTAGCTATAGAAGATCTAGTCAACACAACCTCACAGTTAGAAAGAGAGATAGTCATCTATGGTAAGATAGAAGATAAAACTAACCTCTCTAAAGTTACAACTAAAAGTAAGCATCACCAAGTACAAGGGAGGTTCATGGGTGGTCAAAGGTGTAGAGTACGTAAAACAACACAAACAGTTAATGACACACACGTTACTGATTACACATTTACATTTAAGATACGTAACGACACCCTCAACTATCAATCATCTATGGAGTATAACGCTACAGTAGATAAAGACTTCTTACTAGGGTTCAATAAGGTAGCTGATAGTGTAATAACTAAAAACAGATATACGTTCAACTCATCAGAAGTTACATTAACTTTAGGTACAGGTGAAGATACCACTGATATAATCATACCGTCAGTAGTATATGAGGTAGACGTATTCGTAGATAATGAAGGTAAGGAATCTAACTGGTGTAAAGTTGACATAGAGGTGGATAGTGTGTTAGACTATCTAAGTCTTAATTACCCAGATATAGATACAGTTAAGTTCACTATAGGTTTAAGTAACCTACCTATAGACATAATAGATCCTATAGTTGATATGAACCCTACAGATGAGGAACGTGAGATGATAGATAACATATGGGATAAGTATACATATCCCCCTAGTACCGATGACTGATAAAAAACCATTATACCTCATAGTCGTTATAGCTAAGATAAAGGACATAGCTGAACACCAATATGATGGTAAGATATACGATAACATACTAGCCATATTTAATAAGTTAACTACTAAAGAGAAGCGTGTACTACTTAGAGGTCTCATTAACCTATGCTTCATAGTAGAGGATAAAGTGCTGCTTAATAACAGCGATCTAGACCCTATAAAGAACCATTTAGCTGAACACCACCCTACTGTAGATGATAAGAAAGATATAGAGATGGGCAATGTAGAGGATGAGTTACTTAAGTTACGTAAGAGTGCGTTTAAGAACTTGATACTAACGGGTGGGGGTATCATACTACTAGTGTTTGTTATACTGAGTAGTTATGAACCTGACGTATATAAACATATAACTAAGGCTATCTTGAACTTCTTTAAGTATATCATTTTCATATAGTACCCTATATACTACCTACCCCTAGGGGTAGGTAGTATAAGATGTACCTATACGTAAGTATATACTTGACCTGCATCTACACCTGCTAGGGTATCTTTACCATGAGCACCTACAGCTAATATACCAGCATCACCAGATAGTCCTATGGTACGACCATAGTTATCATTAGCAGCAGCATCACTAGCTAATAGGATACTACGTTCTATCCATGTAGTAGTACTTACATCCCAATCATAGATATAGACTTGACCAGCATTAGAACCAGCTATAGTGTCTTTAGCATAAGCACCTACAGCTAGTATAGTACCTGTACTATCAAGTGCTGTAGATGCGCCATATAGATCACTAGCAGCACCATCACTAGCTAGTAACTTAGATCTCTCTATCCATGTACTAGTACTTACATCCCAATCATAGATATAGACTTGACCAGCATCTACACCAACTATAGTGTCTTTAGTATAAGCACCTACAGCTAATATAGTACCTGTACTATCAAGTGCTGTAGATATACCATACTGATCACTAACAGCACCATCACTAGCTAGTATCTTAGATCTCTCTATCCATGTAGTACCATCCCAATCATAGATATAGACTTGACCAGCATTAGAACCAGCTATGGTGTCTTTCCATAACGCACCTACAGCTAATATAGTACCTGTACTGTTAAGTGCTGTAGACATACCATAATAATCATTAGCAGCACCATCACTAGCTAATAAGATACTACGCTCTATCCATGTAGTACCATTCCAGTCATAGATATAGACTTGACCAGCACCTACACCAGCTATGGTATCTTTAACATAAGCCCCTACTGCTAGTATAGTACCTGTACTGTTAAGTGCTGTAGTTGCGCCATATACATCACCAGCAGCACCATCACTAGCTAATAGAATACTACGCTCTATCCATGTAGTACCATTCCAGTCATAGATATATACTTGACCTGCATCTACACCAGCTACAGTATCTTTTAATGGTGCACCTACAGCTAGTACTAGACCATCTCTAGATACTGATACACCATGACCATATAGATCACTCACTGCAGCATCACTAGCTCTGATAGTGTTGATCTCTATACTAGGTATAGCACTGATCTTAGTAGTGAACTCTATAGTGTCAGACCATGGGCTAGTACCGAACCGTAAACTATGATATCTAACTCTAGCATAGTAGTTAGTGTTGAGTACTAAGTTGTTAACTATCCAGTTCTCTAGGTTAGTAGTGTCAGCTAAGCTAGATACTACTATGTTAGAGAACCCAGGGTCAGTAGATAACTGCCAGTCACTAGATACATGATAACTAGGGGTTACAGTATATACTTGACCAGCATCTATACCAGCTACAGTATCTTTACCATGAGCCCCTACAGCTAGTATAGTACCTGTACTGTTAAGTGCTGTAGATATACCATACTGATCACTAACAGCAGCATCACTAGCTAATAGGATACTACGTTCTATCCATGTAGTACCATTCCAGTCATAGATATATACTTGACCTGCATCTACACCAGCTATGGTATCTTTACCTATAGCTCCTATAGCTA
>VAPL010563556.1_pt1 | contig 27645 bp, 20 predicted proteins | sample 3395061 | NCBI WGS metagenome assembly VAPL01 (sample SAMN08290444, study PRJNA428436) | hydrothermal vent metagenome | isolation source: Deep-sea hydrothermal vent chimney 2 | place: Pacific Ocean: Juan De Fuca Ridge | depth 2182 m m | reverse complement strand
TAAAACACCTTGGGACACCCAAAATATTACCAAAAATACCTCTCATGGAATCAAATCGTACACTTTCCCCAAATGTTCACAAAAGTGTCGAAAACAGGAGGGTCCGAACGTAAATCTAAAATCGTTAGCCATTTTTAAGTAGTTTTAGTAGTGTTAAATTCATTTTATACTATATGGGAAATTACAATATACATTCTGAAAATACAGATTCTACATCTTGAATTTTACCTGAGAAGAATTAGTATGAATAAAAGGTTTACTCAATTCACTGATTTTATTTTTTTCTATTGATATCATAATATTAAAGCGAGATAAAAAGTAGAATGTGGTTAATAGAATGCTGGTTTTCAATAAATGCAAATAATTCAATTTAGCTATTATAAGGCTCTTGTGATGCAGGGGTTTTTTAAGTTTTGTAAGGGGCGCAAAATTTTGATTCAAAAAGATATTCATTAATAGAAGAGCTAAAAAGCTCTAATATATCCAGTAATATAAGCATAAGAATTTTTCACCCAGTCTGAGTCTCTTTTAGCGGTGGAATAATCGTAATAAAACCAACCAAACATTAAATATACGCCATTTTAATGTTTGACACCGGGGTCAGGACATGAAAAAATACTGATCCATCACGGGACTAATTTACTGCTGATTGTCTTGGTTTTGCGCAGCCTTCATCTCTACTTCACTGAGCCAACCTCCTCCGAGGGCTTTATAAAGCTTTACATATCCATTGAATAATTGTTGTGTAGTTTGTGATAAACTCAACTGGGCTTCAAATGCCTGACGTTGACTTTCTATCAATTCAAGAAAACTGGTGACACCTTTGTCATATCTTTCTTTGGATAATGATTGCGCATTTTGAGCCGCTGCGACATGATCCTGCCTGGCCAGGAGTTCATCTTTTAAGGTCTCAATTTCTACCAGAGCATCTTCGACTTCCTGAAAAGCTATGATTACAGTCCGTTCATATTCATAAAGTGCTTGCTCTGCTTTGTATCTTTCTGCCTCTACGCGTTTCTTGTTTTTGCCAAATTCAAATACTGGCCCAAGCAAACTCGCCCCGGCGTTCCATGCCAATCCGTTGGCGGTAAGCGCAGAAATATCATTGCTGGCAACCCCCAATAATCCTGTAAGACTGATGGCAGGGAATCTTTGTGCTACGGCAACACCAATTCTGGCAGTCTGTGCATGGACTAAATATTCTGCCTGGATTATATCTGGTCTTCGCTCCATTAACATTGATGGTAAACCTACAGGTATATCGGGCGGTATATTTTGTTGATCCAATTCAGTGTCAATGGAAATAGGCCTTGGATTTCTACCAAGGAGTACACCTAAAGCATTTTCGGTTTGGGCTACGCTTCTCTGGAATATTGGGATTGCTGCCGAAGCTATCGCACGCTGTATTTGCGCTTGATTCAGATCAATTTCAGGAACGATTCCTTCATCAAATCTGGCCTGAACTATATTTAATGATTCATCTCTGAGTTCAAGAGTTTTCCTGGATATATATAGCCTCCACCTGAAATCGAGCAATTGATAGTACGTTCCTGAAATTTGCGATATCAATCCAATCTGAATTGTTCTCTTGCCAAATTCCGAAGCCGCCAGATCAGCTTTGGATGCTTCATTTGCCCTTCGGAATTTTCCCCAAAAATCAAGTTCCCAATTTAATGTTCCAAATCCAGTGAGCATATTATCTACCCCACCAGCTGGAGCTCCCTGGATTACATTGCCCCTAAGCGCACCAGCCGAATATCCGAATGAAGGCCAAAGATCTGCCTTTGTCATGCCCAAAAGTGCTCGTGATTGTTCTATTCTACTTGTGGCAATAAGTACATCCTTGTTTTCTTCCAGACCTGTCTGGATCAGGGTATCTAAATAAGGATCATCAAACAATTCCCACCAACTGATATTAAGCACCGAATCGGTCATGGCCAATTGAAGGCTATCGAAACGATAAACAGCAATCGAATCTATTTCGTTTCGGGAAGCTTTAAAATTTGGGCCAACTTTGCAAGCGTCAATTATGAAAATGGAAAGGAAAGCTATGATTATAAATGAAAGTTGATTTTTCATTTTAAGGTTATTTTTCATAATTAATTACTGGTTTCTTCAGATGCGGCTAAATCACGTTTCTTTTCATACCCGGCTATTTTACCGATAAGTACAAATAGCATCGGATACATAAATACTCCGAGCAGGGTGGCTAATGACATTCCACCTAATAGCGCCATGCCCATAACCTTACGTGCTTCTGCTCCTGACCCACTGGCAACTACCAAAGGAAATACACCAAGGATAAAAGAAAAGGCTGTCATAAGTATTGGCCGGAATCGTGACTTGGCAGCAGCAATTGCAGCATCAAATAAACTTAATCCTTTTTTGAACTCGTCATTAGCAAATTCTACAATAAGAATGGCATTCTTGGCGGCCATACCTATGAGCATTACAAATGATACCTGGGCAAAAATATTGTTTTCAAAAGTTGGGCTAAAAAGTCTGGCAGCCCATAATGCGAAAAGAGCACCAAATATAGCAAATGGAGTTCCTAAAAGAATACTGAAAGGCAGCGACCAACTTTCATATTGGGCAGATAAAATCAAGAACACAAATAGAAGTGAAAATGATAGAATCATCATCAGCGACCCCGAGGCTTTTTCTTCTTGAAACGACATAGCATTCCAACTGTAACTCATATCTTGAGGTAGAACAGCTTCGGCCACTTCTTTCAATGCTTCACGGGCTTGCACTGAGGTGAATCCTTCAGCAGGTCCACCGGTTACTTCCACAGACCGATACAAGTTGAATCGTGTTGTGTAGTCTGGCCCGGATATAGGCCTTATTGTAGCAACAGTTGCCAGAGGCACCATTTTACCTTCAATATTTTTAATAAAGAAATTATTTATTTGTGACTCGTCAACTCTGTATTCCGGTTCTGCCTGAATATAAGTTTTATACAACCTGCCAAAGCGAGTAAAGTCATTTACATAAGCTCCTCCCATAAAGGCGCCAACTGTTGTATAAAGATCATTGAGTTTTATGCCAAGTTTAAGTGCTTTTTCCTTATCAATATCCATAAAACGCTGTGGTACAGTTGCCTGGAATGTAGTAAATGCTTTACCGATTTCAGGGCGTTCATTGGCGGCCTTTATAAATTTCATAGTATTGGCCGACAAATATGAAGGATCATTGCCTCCTTTATCTTGCAGCATAATACTAAAGCCAGAACCGTTGCCTAACCCAGGGATTGCCGGAGGACCGAATGCAAATGCTTGTGCTCCTTTTATTTTTACGGCGAGCTCGGCATTTACCTTGGCAACTATTTCTGCTGCGGTAAGTTCTCTTTCAGCCCAATCTGTTAAGGAAACAAACAAAAAGCCGGTATTGGATGTCATAGCACCAGAAAGAACACTATAGCCGGTAGCGGTGGTTACGAATTTAACCTCCTCAATTTCCATCAGAATTTCTTCTATTTGTTTAGTGATCACGTCTGATCGTTGGATGGAAGCAGCGTTTGGCAATTGTACATTTACCATAAAATACCCCATGTCTTCTTCGGGAATAAATCCTCCGGGAACCAGACCACCAAAAAAACCTGCACCAACCGACATTACAACAATAAAAACTGCGCTTCGTTTCAATTTGCGAGTTACAATATTTGTGAAACTCATATAGGAATCGGTGGTTTTATCCATCCCCTTATTGAATTTTTTGAAGAACCAACCCAATGGACCACCATATGGTTTTGGTTCTTTTAATAAAATGGAACAAAGCGCAGGACTGAGTGTCAGGGCGTTTACTGAAGAAACGATTACAGATACCACGATGGTTATGGCAAATTGCTGATAGAGCAATCCGGTAATTCCAGCCATTCCAGCTACTGGAATAAACACAGCAATTAATACGAGCGTAGTGGCAATGACCGGTGCAGTTACTTTTGCCATGGCATCGAGTGTTGCTTCTTTTGTCTTCATGCCTTTGGCTATATTTACCTGTACAGCTTCTACCACAACAATAGCATCATCAACCACAATGCCAATAGCCAAAACAAGACCAAGCAACGAAAGCACATTAATTGTAAAACCAAGGGCAGGAAAAAACATAAATGCACCTATGAGCGAAACAGGAATAGCAAGTGTGGGAATAAGTGTTGCTCGCCAGTCTTGAATAAAAATGAATACAACTAATACTACGAGAATTAATGCAATAATTAAGGTAACCACTATGTCCCTTATACCTGCTGTTATTGGTGCGGTGGAGTCAAGTGAAACATCGTATTTAATACTTTCAGGAAAGCTTTTTTCCAACACATCCATTTCGGTAATTATATTTTGCGCCAATTCTACCGCATTAGATCCGGGAGCCTGATACAAGGCAACAATAGCTGCTGTTTCACCATTGAGCCTGGGAATCATACTATATGTTTCTACACCCAAATTTATGGTAGCCACATCTTTCAACTTTATTTGAGAGCCATCAGGTTGGGTTCTTACTACGATATCTCCAAATGCTTCAGGGGAATTAAATCTTTCCGGCAGGCGGACAGTATAAGTAAATTCTGTCCCGGGAGGTGCAGGTTCTGCACCAAATTTACCACCGGGAACAATCAGGTTTTGTTCATTTATGGCATTAATAATCTCGGGAACAGTCAGCCCCATGTGTGACAAACGATCTGGTTTAACCCAAATTCGCATGGAATAATTCGCCGCTCCCATCACATCAACCCTGCCAATGCCTTTCACTCGCGACAACTGATCTTTTATATTGATCAATGCATAATTGCCCAGAAAGTCCTGATCGTATCTGCCATCCGAGGTAAGAGTTACCAACATCAAAATATTCGGTAAGGACTTTTTTGTAGTCACGCCAAATTTAGTTACGGAAGAGGGTAATTTTGCCGAAGCCGCTGAAACACGATTTTGACTTAATACGGTGTTCATATCAGGATCAGTACCTACATCAAATGATACCTGAATTGTCATGGTGCCATCATTGGAGTTGGTTGACTTCATGTAAATCATATTGTCAACACCATTGATTTCCTGCTCCAGCGGTGTGGCCACTGATTCTTCTACACTAATTGCATTGGCACCTGTATAGGTTCCCCTGACCTCAACAATCGGAGGTGTCAGGTTGGGATATTGTTCGATAGGCAAGCCAATCATTGACACGCCTCCTACGATTACTATTATGATTGCAATGACCATCGCCACAATTGGGCGATGCACAAAGAAATTTCCTTTATTCTCAGCCATGTTTAATTATTGAGCGTTGGTTTGACTATTGAACTCGGTGACTATAGGATTAACCGTCATTCCAGACCCTACTTTCTGTAATCCTTCCAGGACTATTTTATCATTGTGGCTAAGCCCTTCAGAAGCGATATAATAATCACCGATTTTTTCAGAGATCTTAATTTGCTTAGATTCAATTTTGTTTTCAGTATTTACAACGAATACAGAATACTGACCTTGAAGTTCTGTTACACATCTTTGAGGAACAAGTAATGCTCCTTTATCTTCTTTTATTATAATTTTAACTCTTGCAAATTGTCCAGGTCGTAATATTCTATCTGGATTAGGAAAGGTAGCCTGAATTAAAATAGCTCCGGTAGAGGCATCAACCTCTCTATTAATAAAATCAATAACGCCATTATAAGGATGAGTTGATCCATCGGAAAGGATAAGTGAGATATCAACCTTTTCATCCTTTGATCGTTTTTTCGATTCATCACCTTGAGCCAAATTGTCTCTTACACCTCTCGCTAAAAGAAGGTACTGGGATTCTGTTAAGAAAAAATGAACTCTTATGTTTGACACCTTTGACACTGTATTGAGAATGACAGGGTTAGGGCTTCTGCCTACAAATTCACCGACACGTGCCTGGGTTTTGCCAATAAAGCCATTGATCGGCGATTTGATTTTGGTATAACCAAGGTTGATTTCTGCCATCCTCAATGATGCTTTGGCTGCCTCAACCGAGGCCAAAGAGGCGTCTCTGCTGGCTTGAGTATAATCCAGATCACTTTTACTAACAGCATTTATTTCAGCCAATGGTTTGTATCTGGCAAGTTCATTTTCAGCATTTACAAACTTGGTTTGCGCTTCGGCAACCTTACTTTTTTCACTTGCTAAGGCCGCAATAAATGGCTCTGGATCTATGGAATAGAGCAGAGTTCCTTTTTTAACCGGAAAACCTTCCTTAAAGTGAATACCCGTAAGGAATCCTTCGACTCTCGCATTTATAGAAATATCTTCTTGTCCATAAATTTGCCCAACAAAATATTCGTATATCGGGACATCTTTTTGGATTACGTTGACTACTTGGATATCAGGTGTGGGAGCTTTTTTAGCAACTTTTTCTTCGCAAGAAGAAAAAGCCAAAACAAATCCTATAAATAGTATTGAATCGAGAAGAGTAAGGTGCTTCATTTTCATGGAAAATATGTGGTTTTTAACGTAGTTGCAATTAATCTATGCAAGTTATCAATAATAATATGTTGAGTGCATAATTAAAAATTTAATTCATGATTTATACATTTATCAGGATCCTCTTAAATGAAGTTACGGCTTATGTAGTACTATTTGCTAATATAATCCAATGAATAGTTTTTTTTGAAATGAAATCTATCCTATGCATTTTTGCCGAGAAAGAATTAGTCTTTTTAACGTAAGAATTTTTGTTATTAAATTAAATAAGCGTGAATAAAAACGAAGAATCAATAGCATCACTTGTTGTTTTAGCAGCAGGAATGGGCTCGAGGTATGGAGGGCTAAAACAGATAGAGGGTTTTGGGCCATCTGGAGAAACCATAATAGAATATTCGATTTATGATGCAATAAGAGCAGGCTTTAAAAAAGTGGTTTTTATTATTCGGAAAAATATCGAAAATGATTTTAAAGAAGTATTCGTCGGGAAGTTTGGCGATCTTATAGAAATAGATTTTGCATTTCAGGAGATTGATATTTTACCAAAAGGAATTGAAGTGCCAAACGAAAGAGTAAAACCATGGGGAACCGGACATGCAGTTTTAATGGCTGCAGAAAAAGTGCAAGGCACATTTGCCGTGATCAATGGAGATGATTTTTATGGTGCAAAATCTTTTCAATTGTTATTTGATCATCTTGTCAATTTGAATGTGCAGGACTTAAATGGATGTCTGATTGGATATAAACTAAGAAATACCCTTTCTGACCATGGATATGTTTCACGAGGTGTTTGTGCATTGTCTCCAGATAAAAACCTGATAAGTGTCGATGAACGAACTCATATTGAAAAAGATGGTGAAAATAAATTTTACTATGAAGAACAGGCAAAAAAACATCCTTTAACAGGAGAGGAATTAGTATCAATGAATCTATTGGGATTTACACCACCATTTTTTGATGTGCTTAAAAAAGGTTTTGAAGATTTTCTTATTAACAACATTGATAATCTAAAAGCTGAATATTTACTTCCAACCGCCTTGACAAGTATTATCAATAATAATGGTGTAAATGTACCAGTAATCAAAACACCAGAATTAACATATGGAGTAACTTATAAAGAAGACAGGCCTGTTGTGAAAGATATGTTGAAAAACAAAGTTGATCAAGGGTTTTACCCTCAAAATCTTTGGATATAAATGATAGATTTAAAGATTGCTAAAATTGTTGATCAATTTCAGATTGAAGGCGAAATTAGTTCCATAAAGCCGTTTGGTGATGGTCATATCAATGACACTTACCAAATTGTTTGTAATAATTCAAAAAAATCAAATTATATACTTCAACGTGTAAATAACTATGTTTTTAAAAACATAAAAGGATTGATGAACAATATTTCTCTTGTGACTACTCACCTGAGAAATAAGCTCATAGAAAATAACATTAAGGATGCTGAAAGAAAATCCCTTGAGCTAATAAAAACAAAAGATGACAAGGTCTATACTGAGGATGCTGAAGGGAAACCCTGGAGATTATTCAATTTTATAAATGATCATAAAGTATTTGATGGAGTTCCTGATACCGATATTGCTTTTGAAGGAGCGAGGATGTTCGGCAAATTCATCAATGATCTTTCTGACCTCGACACAAATAATATTGTCGAAACCATACCGAACTTCCACAATATTGCTATTCGGCTAGATCAACTTGAATTATCCATTGAACTGAATGTTGCTGGAAGGGTGAGTCACGTAAAAGATGAAATAAATTATGCGAGGTCCAGGCGGGAAATTATGAGTAGGATCCTTAATCTTGGTGAAAAAGGTCTGATTACGCAGAGGATTGTCCATAATGATACAAAAATAAATAACGTGTTATTTGACCAGAAAAATAAGGGGATATGTGTGGTTGACCTTGATACAATTATGCCCGGTTTTGTTCATTATGATTTTGGTGATGGAGTAAGAACATGTGCCAATACAGGGCTTGAGGATGATGCCGATTTAAAAAACGTATCCTACGATCTGGAAATGTGCAAAGCTTTTAGTTGCGGATTTATTGAGTCAGTTAGTTCGGTATTAAATGATGTTGAAAGAAATACGCTTGCTCAAGCTGCCTTATTATTTCCATTTATAATGGGTGTTAGATTTTTAACTGATTATATATCAGGTGATATTTATTATAAGACAAAGTATGAAAACCACAATATGATTAGAGCCAAAGCGCAATTGAAGTTAACCTCAGATGGGGAAAGTAAATTGAAGGAATTGGAGAAAATCGTACAAAATGCTTAATGTATTTGCCTTGAAAAAAAGATTTGATCTGTTAGTATTGACTATTTATTAGTCAATAAAAAATTTGCCCTTCCTCAAAATCGCAGTAGAATTACCTCACATCTCTTTGTTATTCTAATAATAATGACGTTCGGGACTATTTTAACCGGCAATAACCGCTCCTTGTATTGAAAATATTACATGAATTATATGGCTCACAAAAAAAGCTAAAATTGTAGGTTACTATAACATAATATTGTCCATATACAAATATATTAAATGAAGTTATATAATAATATTGTTTTATAATTGCATAATACTAAGAGTTGTAACCTGATTTTTTCACCAATAAATTACCAATTATGAATAGCGAGATGTATCACCCGATTATTGAAAAAAATGAATTTGGAGAGTTTACAAACTTTTTCTTGAAGTACTTAAATGGGAGTTCATCCTTTGATGAAGCTTTTATAAGGGCGACGAATACATATAGAAAACTATTTAAGAAAATACCTTACCAAAATTGCCAGTCATTTTTATCAGATTTTTATAAATCGCAACACGACAGCTAGATAATTTTATAATATTTTTAGCTTTAACTAAGCATTATAACCCAAGAAATTTCAACATACGATTTCTTGGGTTATTTTTTTTGTTGGACATCTCGCAAAGAAAAAATTAACCTGATTTACTTCAACATTCCATAATCATCTTCTTATCTACTGTAACACCAAAGAGCTTTTATAAGCATTGGTAAATATTCAATCTATAATTACAATATTTATCACAGTAGAAATAATTCAAATAATCATAAGCATTGAATGTTTATTAATTGTGGCATATGGCAATTAATAGAAGACTTTTTAAAACAGATGATCATAATAAATAATCAAATTTTACTACCTTTGCAGTCCATTTGAGTAAATGGCCCTCAAACTGTTTTGAGGTTATGTAAAATTTAATAAAAATTCATCATTTTTTCCCCAAAGAATGGTGAGTAATAATTGGGGAATGAGTAGCATGAGTAAGTCAAAAGAAGAAGTTAAAAAAGAAGAGCCACAATCGGATGTCGAATCACAAGATGGCGTTAAACCTGAAGAGCAAGTATCGGATGCGAAGGCAAATGAAACTTCAGAAAAAGTAGTATCTGAAGAAAAGGTTGAAGTGCCGGAAGTAGAATCAAATGCTTCTGCTGAAGCATCAAAAGATAGTGTAGAAAAGCCAGAGACAACTAAAGCAAAAAAGGAAAGTCCGAAAAAAGCAGCTGATAAACAAGAAGAATTTAATTGGGATGATCTTGGATCAAAAGGTTTTGGTGAAGAATATTCTGAGGAAGAAAGAAAGAAAATGGAGGACCAAATTGAGGGGACTCTTACAGAAGTTAATGAAAAGGAAGTTATTGAAGGACTTGTAGTTGGCATAACAGATAGAGATGTTATTCTCAATATTGGATTCAAATCAGATGGATTAGTTCCGCTGAATGAATTCAGAGATATTCCTGATATGAAAATTGGTGATACGGTTGAGGTATATCTTGAAGAACAAGAAAACTTGCAAGGGCAACTGGTATTGTCAAGAAGAAAAGCAAAAGTTGTGCAGGCTTGGCAAAACATCAAAGCTTCTTTCGAAGACGATAAAATTATTGATGGTTTTGTAAAAAGAAGAACCAAGGGAGGATTAATAGTCGATATTTTTGGTGTAGAGGCATTCCTTCCCGGATCGCAAATTGATGTAAAGCCGATCAGAGACTTTGATATTTTTGTAAATAAGAAAATGGAAGTCAAAGTTATAAAAATCAACTACTCAAATGACAATGTTGTAGTTTCTCATAAAGTGTTGATTGAAAAAGACCTTGAAAAACAAAAAGCAGAGATACTTAATAACCTTGAAAAAGGTCAGGTACTCGAAGGAGTCATTAAGAATATGACCAACTTTGGAGTATTTATTGATTTGGGTGGTGTTGATGGATTATTACATATCACAGATATATCATGGGGTAGGATAAACCATCCTGAAGAAGTATTGAATCTTGACGAAAAAGTTAATGTAGTTGTACTTGATTTTGATGATGATAAAAAGCGAATATCGCTTGGCATGAAGCAACTTACTCCTCATCCATGGGATGCGCTTTCTGAAGATCTACAAATCGGATCTAAAATTAAAGGCAAGATTGTTAATGTAGCGGATTATGGTGCATTTTTAGAATTAATGCCAGGTGTTGAAGGCTTGATTCACGTTTCTGAAATGTCATGGTCGCAGCACTTAAGAAACCCATCAGACTTTATAAAGATTGGTGATGAGCTCGAAGCAGTTGTTTTAACCATGGATAGAGACGACCGCAAAATGTCTCTTGGTATTAAACAATTGTCAGAAGATCCTTGGACTAAAAAGGATGTGCTTACAAAATATGCCATTGGCACGAAACATAATGGTGTTGTAAGGAACCTTACAAATTTCGGTCTTTTCATTGAGCTTGAAGAAGGAATTGATGGATTGGTTCATGTGTCTGACTTAAGCTGGACAAAGAAATTAAAACATCCGTCTGAATTTGTGAAAGTTGGTGAACTGCTTGATGTACAAGTATTGGAACTTGATGTAGATAATAGAAGACTTGCTCTTGGGCATAAACAACTTGAAGAGAATCCATGGGATACTTTTGAGTCTGTGTTTACCAAAGGATCGGTTCACAAGTGTACTATATTAAGTAAGAATGACAAAGGAGCAGTTTTAGAACTTCCTTACGGTATTGAGGGTTTTGCAACTTCTAAAAATCTTATCAAAGAAGATGGTAGTACTGCCAACTCTGGTGAGACCTTAGATTTTAAAGTTTCTGAATTTTCTAAAGATGATAAAAGAATTGTGCTGTCGCATACTTCTATGCATACTGAGGAAAAGCCAAGGCCGGTTAAAAAGAAACCTTCAAAGGCAAGAAATGCAGTTTCAAAAATTAATAAGGATATTGCAAGAGACACACTTGGAGATTTAGAAGCGCTTTCGTCATTGAAAGAACAAATGGAGGGAGATAAAAAAGCTAAATCTAAACCTAAAAAAGCTGAAGAGGCAAAGGAGAAATTAGATGAGTCAACATCAGCACCTGAGGTTAAAGAAGAAATTCCATCAGAGAGCAAAGACTCTACTAAATCTGAAGTCAAGGATGAAGAGGAGTCTGATGCAAAATCAACGGAAAAAACTAAGGCTAAACCTAAAAAGAAAGAAGCCCCTGTTGAAGATGAAATAAAAGAATCTAAGCCTAAGAAAAAGGCAACTCCAAAAGCAAAAAAAGGAGAAGATGCTGATAAAGATTCTGCAGGTGATACTGAATCATAGTTTAATTAATATTTAAAAGATCTAAACCTGAAAGGGTTAATCTTAACGTTTATAAAAAAAAGCTTCAATCTGATTGAAGCTTTTTTTTGCCTAAATGGCCTGTTCTAATAGAAATGTGGTATAAAATCATGGTGATATATATATCTAATAAATACGTGAGTTTTAATTTCGCTTTAAAAATTGATTTTTTAAAAAAAATAATCTGAAAAAATTTGAGTAGCAGTCAAATAGCTATCAGTAATTTGAGTTATTTATTGATGTCCATTGAAGTTAAAATTACTATACTTAATATATTGTTTAAGAATCTCTTACTACTTTTGCGGAAAAATAAGGCGCAGATAATAATCATTCCTTTTTTAAACTAAATTGACCTGATGCAATTTTCAATAAAACATTCATTGTTCCACATTTCATTGTTGACCTTGATTGCATTTTTTGCAAAAACTAATAACTCAGAGGGAAACCCTATATTTTTTCCATCAAAACCAATTTCAAATGACACAATAGCCAGTAACGTTTCTTTGATGTTTACGGTAACTTATGGGAAATTAAATTCGTTTGACTTAAAAACACATCCGGTTTTTAAGAATAATGGAAATGAATTTTTATTTTTTTCATCATCGGAATTACTAGATGGGTTCTTATTATCTGATAGTGGAATGCTTTCATGGTCTCCAACGACTTCACAATTTAATAAGCTAAAGGACTCACCTTTGCTCATTAATTTTTACGCACATACCCAATCGAAAAGCTATATCATTGGAAAAATTAGAGTTATTGGAGAAGGTGAAAGGATCAATGAGCCTATAATAGTTAATAGTGAAAGCACACAAATGGGAAAGGAGATTATCGCTGTCGTTAGTGAAACAGATAAAGACACAACATTAATTCCTATTTCTATTTTGTTGCCATCTTCAAAAAAATGGGACACACGAAATGAAGGTGAAGCTTTTTCATTCAAATTTGGAATTATTGGAGGGTCCGGTAACCATAAATTTGAAGTCCTTGAGCCTGGATTTCTAATGGAAAAGTTAGATGAATATGGAAATTTTAAATGGGAAACTAATTTTGATGTAGCTATAGCTGAAGAGCATATCAAGTCTATACCAGTCAAAATAAGAGTTTTTGATACCAGCGAAAAGGATGATATCAAAACGATTTCTCTTTATGTTCGACATGTCAATAGGCCCCCTGTTGTAAATGAACTACCTACATTTTATATTCAATATAATGCTAAAAATATTTATCATCTAAAAAAAAATGGTCTCGTTTATGACCCTGATGGAGACTCAATAATATTTAATCCAGTGCTAAAAGAGTTGCCGCAAGGAATGTCTATGGACAAGCAAGGGGATATAGTTTGGAAACCTTCAAGAAGGCAATTCAATTTTTTGAGAAATGGCCCAATATTTTTATCATTTATTTTGGAAGATTATCCAAAAGGTGAAAAAACAATTGGTCAGGTAAAAATTGAAGTCTCACAGGCAGATCTGCCCCCTCAAATTACAATGATTCCAAATAAGGAAAAATATGAATTGAATGAGAATGAAGAATTACGTTTGAATTTATTTATCTCTGATCCAAACGGTGAAGATGATATGCTTTCTTTCGGATTTGTTTCCGAAAACGGAGAAATTAATGATGGAGCATTAACACAAAATAAAAATGGACAATATGAATTTAGCTGGATTCCAGGATATGATTTTGTTGAAGAGGAAGGAGGGGAAATTGAATTCAATATTAATTTTTTTGCAATTGATAAAGAAAGCAATAGAACAGAAAAAAATATACAAGTAGTAGTTGTAGATACTGAAAATATTCTGGAAAAAGACCGAATACTATATGATCAATACCGTACAGTTTTGGAGCGTTCCTGGGATATGATCGTTCAGTTAAAAGAAAAGGAAGATCAATTTAATAAGGAGTATAAAGAAGCTAAAAATGGCAAGAAGAACAGGTCGATTATTACGGCCGGTTTAGGAGGGCTTACAGGATTAGCTACTATTATTGAAGGAAATGCGCAAAAATGGATTACTGGATTAGGAGGAACAGCTACTGCAACTTTAGGGACATTGGAAGCCAGCAATGTTATTGGTGAGCCACCATCTGAAGTCATGCTAAAACTGAGTTATGTATCACAAAAGAGGAATGATTTGGTAGTTTATGGAAATGTATTTGCCAGTAAATATGCATTGCCTTTGAGTAGGCGAGCAGGGTCTTTTCAGAGCGATTTGAGAAGTCTGTCCATTCATCTCAATCTGAAAGATATATCTAAATTGGAACTTGATTCTACTTGGGAAAATAGTAAAAAATCCACTGACAGAAACATCAAAAAAGAGTTCAAGGATTTTAACCCTGACACAAGATTTTCAAAAGATTACAAATGATATCTGCAAGTAGACAAATACAACTATCAATTGACTTTTTTGAAAAAATAGTAGGACCCCAGATATTTTTGTCCTTTTAAATTAACTGAATGATACCCCAGTTTTTTTAAATATCTCTTGATATACTTATTGATAAATCCATGGGAAAAAAGCATTGTCTTTCCATGATTATTTGCATCATCATTGAGAAAAAATGCAGCTCGTCGTGAGCGATCTTTGGCTTGAGAGAAAGATTCTATTCCTCGTTTATTAATACCCAAAATCCAGGTGGATCTTGCAGAAATTGACCAAAATTGTCTTGGAAGTTTTATGTTTAGAAATTTAATTTCTGACCGTTCAAACTCATTAAAGCCAGCATGAGGCTCTACAATTATTGATTGGTCAAATGTTTTTTCTGCAGTATCAATTGTACGCTGCAAATTACTTGAATATACCTTACGAATTTCATTTTTCGCTCTTAGACAAATGGGTTTTGTGTCAAAATTATAAACGCCAACTAAATCATACATTTTAGCATAATTTATTGCCATATCTCGATTCAGCCATTTGTTTTTTTCTAATGCAGGCTCACCATGACGAATTATAAAAATTTGATTTATTTTGGTGTTATTTAGCTCTGGAAGATCCTCAACTCTTATAAAATCGGTACAAGCACCAGCCTTTAATTTTGCCCTTTGAATGTCTTTGATTTTTTTAGTAATACCTTGTTGGGCAGTGGCAAAGTATCCAAATAAAATAAAAATACAAGTGAGGTAAATGCTTTGCATAAAATGATTGATATAACTATTTATTTTTAAATATAGGTCTATAAAGACTTTGCAGGATAAAATAAGCATATTATTTTCGTTGAAATTTTTTGAGTTGATATGGTTGGAAAAAAATGCGTTGTCACAGGGGGTAATTCTGGAATTGGTTATGAAACGGCCCTAGCCTTGTCTGGTCTTGGAGCAAATGTTATCATTTTATGCAGATCCCAAGAAAAGGCCGAAATAGCCATTAAGTCCATAAAAGCCAAAACACAAAATAATAATGTTGACTTTGTTTTGGTGGATCTTAGCTCTCAGAAATCCGTTCGAGATGCTTCAAAATATATTCTAAAAGCATTTAATAAAATTGATGTACTCATCAATAATGCGGGTACCTGGTTTTCCAAATTGGAGTTGACGGAAGAAGGAGTTGAAAGGCAATTTGCAGTAAATCATCTTGCGTATTTTTTGCTTACTTATGAGTTGCTTGGTGCGCTTAATAAATCAAGCGATGCACGTATTATTTGTGTAGGATCGGATTCTCATTTTCATGGCAAAATAAATTTCGAAGATTTATCTCTGGGTGAAAAATATCATGGAATAAAAGCATATGCACAATCAAAATTAGCCAATACCCTTTTTGTGTACGAACTAAATAGACAATTGAAAATGAGAGGCATTGATCATATTTCTATTAACTGTGTGCAGCCAGGATTGGTGAAAACCGATATTGGATTAAAGCATAGTATTTCGTTGCATGCGATTGTCTGGAAATTAAGAAGGATGGGAGGTGTAAGTCCAACAAAGGGTGCAGAGACTTCTATTTATCTTGCCAGCTCCAGTGAAGCAAAAGGAAAAAGTGGTTTGTATTGGGATAAATGCAAACCTAAGCCATCGTCAAAAAGGTCTTACAATACTGAGGATGCCGAATTGCTATGGGACACTTGCAATACCTTGTGCGGCATTGATGACTATTTTTCAAGTATTGTAAATAGTTAATTAGAATTTGTCTATAAAGTCTGAGTCTGTTCAGAATGTTCGAGATCAAGGCTTGCGTAGTATCTAAAAAACGGAGTTTACACATGTAAATGAGTTTTTTAGATACAAGCATAACGCAGAGATTGGACAATATGGGCAGACTCTATTTATAAACCCTAAATATTCGCTCCAATAACCTCATTTTGATTTTTGTGGGCATAAATTTTGCGAGTTTTGTTATCCACCAGTTCATCTTACCGGGGTTGATCACCAGCTTGCCTCGGAGCATATTTTTCACAGCAATTTTTGCTACCATGTCAGGCATAAGCAATAATAATTTTGCTTTTCCTCCTTGAGATTCCAGCCTTTCCAATCCTCCTTTATTAGTCAAAACAGGTCCTGGACAAAGTACACTTATTGTTACCTTATGATTCTTTACCTCTTCTGCGAGTGCGAGAGAAAATGCATATACAAAGTTTTTTGTGCCTGTATAAACTGCTTTATATGGCAATGGTAAGAAAGCCTCCATGCTACTTGTATTCATAATTCTCCCATTCTTCTTTTTCTTCATTTCAGGAAGAAATTTATGTATCATGGAAATATAAGCCTTGTTATTGAGATCCATCATTTGGTAGTATCTAGCTAAAGGAACTTCTTCAAAATAGCCTCCTTCTCCAAATCCTGCATTGTTTATTAGTGTTGATACATGATATTTATTTTTAATGCACCAGTCGTAAATTATATCAGATGCGCCTTCTTCAATAAGATTTACGCCCAGTGAATCTACTTGTGTATTATAATTTTCGGAGATATAATTACTGGTTTCAATAAGCTCAGGTGTATCCAAAGCAATCAATAATGTATTGATATTTTTTCTTGAAAGTTCTATTGCTATTTCCTTTCCAATACCCAGACTGGCACCTGTAATCAATGCATAATCATCCTTAGAATCCATAAAAATATTTACTCGTGAAAAATTATGCAAAGATAAAAGCAACAGGGACAATTTGAAAAGAAACTGCGAATTCAGAAATAAAATCAATAATTCACCATCTGTGGGTAGGGGATATGTTTTACTATTTTTTGTTTAAATCAATAATCCGAACCTCAACACGGCGGCTTTCTTCTTTGCTCTCTCCCTCATTTGCTGTTGAGCCATAGCCTTTTGCAATTATTCTTCTTCTTACTACTCCTCTGTGATTTAAATAATCAAGAACAGAAATTGCCCTTTGGTTAGAAAGTTTTTCGTTGTCAATTTCATTTCCTTCTGAGGAAGCATATCCAGATATTTCTATGCCGAGATCAGGGTATTGCGTCAGCTCACTTAAAATCTGATCCAAGTCTTTCTCATATTTACTATCAAACTCGCTTATTCCTGCATTAAAATAAATCTTGAGACCTTGCTGTAAAAGTTGTTGATCGTAATTTGATGTTGTCTTTTTCGCAGTATTTTTTTGCTCGATTGCTTCTTTCGATACAAACATTGTTGGTAGCGAATAAATGGTCTGATCCCCTACATTTTTCTTTTCAAATTTACTTTCATCACTTTCGTCATAATAATATACACGTCTGGCGGTTTGAATTTTCTCATTGCTATCATCAAAATTCACATCATCAATGGGGTTTTCGATCATAAGCAATTCAATAATGTAGTCAATACCGGCCTGGTCTCCAGCTGAAATTAAATCCCCCATAAGTTCATACACATCAATGCTGTCATGTTCAATCAATGCCGCTTCATGCTTTTTTCTCATATCATTTGCACTTTCTTCACGCGTTTTATAAAAAGCATTTCTAATTTCTACTTCCTGGCCAACCACTACATCAAAATGCTTAATAGTTTTTAAATATATTTTTTGATAAAGCTCATGAAACTCCGTTTGATTTGGCACATCAATATTGAGGGTGTAGGGTAAAAAACCTTCCGATTCTATGATCATATCATAATTTTTGTTTGGAGGTAATATCACCATGTAGTCACCGGTTTTCTCATTTGGATGATAGACGTAATCAACTTTTTCTTTTGTCTCTTTGTCGATCATATAGATTTTTGTGGGAATTGGCTTGTTAGTTTCTGCATTCAAAATCCTTCCTTTTATCATTGTCAATGGAATCGTTTCATAATTTTCAGGCATGTCCATCACATAAATATCCTGACCACCAAGCCCGCCTTTTCTATCGGAAGAAAAGTATCCCCTTGAACCATCTGCTATGAGGGTAAAATAATTGTCGTTTGAGGTACTATTTATTGGATATCCCATATTTTTTGGTGTCGTCCAATCATCATTTTTGAGCTCAGTTTTATAAATATCATTTTTTCCCATACCACTGTGACCGTCTGTGGTAAAAAACAATAGCTTTTTATTTGGGTGAATAAATGGGGCGTCTTCATTGGCTTTGGAATTAATTTTAGGACCTAAATTTACCGCTCGTCCCCAAGTCCCGTCATCTTTTTTATCAGATTTGTAAATATCCATTCCACCATAACCTCCCGGTCTTTTACTTGCAAAATAAATCGTTTTGTTGTCTGCCGTCAAACTTGCTGTACTTTCGAGATACTTCGATTGTATGTGCTGGCCCAGTGGTTTCGGCCTGCTCCAGGATTCACCTTCTTTTAAGATTTGATAGATAGAACCATTCGACTGATCACCAATAAAAATTAGCATGGTTTGTCCATCAGCTGATATGCCAGCCGTCCCATAGTTATTTTGAGTCTGGATTTCCAATGTTTTTGGTACTGACCACGACCCAGTTTCATTATATGATATGCTAATGTTTTCAGCAATTTTTTCACCTGTTTTACTTTCAATGGGCTTTAATGATGTAAATGCAATAACACTTTCATCAGCAGTAAGCACAGGATTGTACTCTGTGTATATTGTATTTATCTCTTTCCCCATGCTTTTAATAAACACATTTTTTGGAATGCGCATAATATGAGATGCATTTTTGGTCTGGGTGATTCTTTTTTCAACAATACTTTTAGCACGTTTATCTTTTGCAACTAATTTGAGTTCCTTGGTGTATATGATAAGCGCCTGATCTATTTGTTCATTGTCGAAATATGCGTCTCCAAAATCAAGATAATAATTGCGAGGTAATTCTTTAAAAGAATCTGTATCGATGCGCTCAAAATATTTTATGGATTTTACACGATCATTTACTTCGTCAGACTCCGTGTAGCACTTAGCGATTTTATAACTCAAATTTTCATTTGCTTCTGAAGTTCCTTCCAATTTTAGATATAATTCAAGAGCTTCATCATAGTTTCTCACTTGAAATAATTTATCAGCTTTATTTTTGACTTTCGAAATATTTAAGTCTTGTCCGAATGATTGAAGACTAAATCCCGTAAGTATAATAATGGTAGCAAATGCGCTCAACATATATCTCATATCAATATTCTTTTTCCTATAATTAAAACTTCAAACATAGAATATAAAGTGCTGATTATTAATTCATTTTACAATGAAATATTACAGGTAAATGATGTTTGAAGTAAATATCTTAAAAATGTAATCTGATATTTTATAAATATTGCCTCATCATTTTATTATATTGAATTAAAATATATTATGTTATAATTGGAAGTAAAATAATATGTTATTATTAATATGATTCCTCAGTAAATGACAAAGAGATGCTTGTAATAATCAGTGATTTACATTTGACAGATGGGACTTCGGGTACTACCATTTCAGAAAGGGCCTTTAAAATATTCAGAGAGCGATTACGAGAAATGGCTTATGAAGCATCTTGGAAAATCGATGGAACCTACCAGCCTATTGAGCAAATTGATCTGCTATTATTGGGAGATATTTTAGATATAATAAGATCCTCGAAATGGCTGGATGACGAGGTACGCCCATGGGATAATATTCAGAGAACTGACTTTATTAGCAAGGTTAAAAAAATCAATAAAGATATATTATCAGAAAACGAACCTGCTTTTGAGATTCTGCGAGGATTAAACTCAGATGATAACAAATTAAAAATTACTTTGCCTCCGAATGATGGTGCTGGAAATGCCGCAAAAGTAGGACATGAGCCGGAGGCAGATGGAAGAATTCCCGTAGCAGTAAACATCCACTACATGGTCGGAAATCATGATTGGTTTTATCGTCTTGAAGGGGAAGAGTATAATAAAATACGACAATCTGTTGTAGAAGCTATGGGATTGGCAAATGATCCAAATAAACCATTTGCACATAGCCCTGTGGAATCGACACTGATCGGGCAGGTACTGGAGACTCATGATGTTTTTGCACGACATGGCGATATCTACGATCCGTTTAATTACGAAGGAAATAGAAATACATCATCTCTGGGTGACGCTATTGTAATAGAATTATTGAACCGTTTTCCTGCTGAGGTAAGAAAGCAGTTGGGAGATCAATTACCGGACGCATGTTTGGATGGCTTAAATGAAATTGACAATGTAAGACCATTATTAATGATACCGGTTTGGGTAGATGCATTGCTGGATAAAACGTGCAATAGCCAGCCCGATGCAGCTGATAAGGTAAAAGCAATTTGGAATAAGCTTACTAAAGATTTTTTAAAGCTGGAATTTGTACGAAGCAGGGATAAGTGGTGGAATCCTTTGGATGCGGTGGATAAACTGGAAATCGGATTGAAAATTTCAAATAAAGTATCGTTTGATAAGATTGCCGATGTAATTAAATGGTTTACCAAAAGGAAAAAAGGAGGAGGAGATACATATCGTGAGTATTCTCTGGAAGAACAGGCATTTAAAGAAAGAGTATCTTTTATTGTTTATGGACATACGCATCATGCTGAATTGATTCCTTTGGATTCCTTTGGCAATAATGATCAGATTTACATCAATTCAGGTACTTGGCGGGCAGTTTATGAAATGGCCAAGTCAAATACCAAAAACCCAAAATTTGTAAATTTTAAGGTAATGACATACTTGGCATTTTATAAAGATGGAGAAAGAGGAGGGAGGAAATTTGAGGTTTGGTCTGGTAGTCTTGGATAAAATGCTTTAATCGAACATTTTATTTTAACGGATCAGGAAAATTTCCTTTATAGCCTTTCAGTTGATAGACAAATGCGTAATATGCCAATTTCCCAGATCTTTTAATTTCTATAGTGTCTGAAGGAATTATCTGATCAAAATAATTATTATAATCTTCCAAGGGATCTTTATACCAATTGCTTGGTGATATCATATAAACATCATCACCAGCTTTTAATCCACCACGAGCCTCATTGATCCAGGCATAATTATGAATATTAGTTAAATGACCCAGTAAGATTACTTTTTTTCCTAAAGGTCTGCCAACATAATAATCAATCTCTGTTCCGGGGAAATATTTGTGACTAATGATTGGTGCATCAATGGGCATCTTTTTTTGTAAGACGTCTTTATTTGTAATTTCTTCAAAGCGCTCTTTAATTTGATGCCAACCATACATATCAAGTGAAAAATCAGTATCACCATATTTCGATATTTTATCCGTTTTGCCAATTGTCCCGGGAAAATGATTAATGAGTAACCATGCTAAAAACAGCAATGAATACAATAAAAAAACAGAATTTCTTATGGCCTTTGGGAAGAGAATTTTTTGTTTTGGCAAATTAAGGTTTTCAGTTTTAGATGATAAGAAAACTGCTGCCAATATCAGCAGTGGTGTAAATGCCGGTCCGGTCCAGTGAGGTAGTGTCGGTCTAAAAAGGGAAAAAGAGGTAAAGACAAGCCATATTGGTAAACTATTAAGAATCAATACTTTTTTATATCTCGAATCTATCGGCAACTTATTTTTATATAAGGAGATAAGTGCCATGATAATAAAAATATAGTTTATCGGATTGTTGTAGGCAACTTGCCCAAACAATTCGGTAAGCAGATAGTCAAGCCTAATGCTGTAATCATTGGCAATTCTATCTTCATGAAATACAAAAGAAATCCAGTTGTGCTCCATATTCCAATACAAAATCGGAATGATGGATAATAAAGAAAGTAATATTCCTATGTAAAAAATGGGCTTTTTTAGCCAGTTTCTGTTATAAAGTAATACATAGAGTCCAGCTCCCCCCAAAATGAAAATGCCATGGTATTTTGATAGAATTGCCAATCCAATAAAAAAACATGCTATCAAAAAATTCAACGATGTTTCACTGCTAATTTCCTTTTGAGGTAATGATCTAAGCAAGAACAATAAACTTAGTAGCCAAAATAGCAATTGCGGTGTATCGGGAATGATGAAGTTGCCCGCTAATACTGAACAATAAACTGAGGCGTTGAATAGAAAAGCCGCATAAAGACCAGTTAATGGGTTTTTAACTTCTTTTCCAATGTTATAAATAATTAAAGTATTGAGGATTGAAAAAACAATTGCACCGGCCCTTATGGCAAGTTCACTATCAAAAAATAAATTAAATGAAAAAAGTTGAATGATTAATCCTACCATTGGTGGATGGTCAAAATGACTCCAGTCTGGATAGAGCGCATATGTCCAATAGTACACTTCGTCGACACTAAATTCGAGCGAGGCAGCTATAAAAATTCTTATAAGCGTGGCAATAAGAATTAATAAGTAAAGGACTTTTTTTATTTCCGATTCGTGTATTTTTTCCATGGCTTGCAAAAGTATTGGAAATTGAATCGAGATTTGAAAAAATTACCAAATAATGCGTATTTGAATTAATGTGGAAAAATAAAAAATTGAGGAATTAAAAGAGAGATTGCCCTTTATATACAGCAGATTCGTCTTTTGATTTTAGCACTCCAGAAAAAGTTACTCTATCTCCAAAATCACCACTGACTTTGGCATTGGCCTGACTGGAAGAATTAACTGTTATATTTATATTTGCAGACCCAACGCCTCGCCCCTGAAATCTCAAATTGATACTTGGGTTGTTATTCTTTTTACCTTCAATAATTTTGTAACTTGTCACCTTTCCATCCAGTGTAATTCCACCAACTCCATTCCAGCCGATTAATCCATCAAATCCCAACTGTATGATTCCATCTTCTCCTTTTATACAAACAAAATTAGTGGTTGGACTGATCTGATAGCTTTGGTTGTGTTTGTCATAAACGGTATGTGCCTCAATGATCCACTCCTGGCTGAGAAGCAATTCCATGATGGCCTTTCTTTTCTCTAATTCTAATTCTTTTTTGAGCTCTTTCTTTTCCTTTTTCGATAGTTTTTTCTTTTCCTGGGCTACAGATATATCAACAGAGATTGTCAATATACAAAGGCATAAGACTAAGGTTCTCATTTGAAAAAGTTTAGTTTGCGGTTTAGCAGTGCAATGTTGAAAATAATCTTCTTATGAACTAATTCTAATGATTATTTTCGATTTCTATCCTTACTTTTGTCTATCAAATTCAAAAATATTGTGAAAGACTCATCGGCAGTTAGCTTTTCATTTTGTAATTGCGACACGGCTTAATTAGAAAACTGTTCAAGATCTTCTAAATTTTGACATTCAACTATGCGCTTATAGTATTTGTCAATTCTTACTTTTTTGATTTTTTCAGCAATGCTTTGGTAAACTTTCTAATTTTTTTTATTGCTAAATTCTATTTAACTGCTAATAAGAATGTTTTGATTTAAATTTAACTTTTGGAAAGTTCTCATTTTAAGCGGCTTACAAAATATAGCGAACTATTGTTTAAGGTGACCTCTACTAGTTTATTTACATCAAAATTTTCATCCCGAATGCATTCAGGAAGACTCGCTGACAGACGACATATTCAATCTCTTTGTAATTGAAAGAAATGAATTATTAGTGGTTCCCTTAAAACAAAAAACCCGATTTAAAAATCGGGTTTTTTAATAATAAATGTATGATTAAGTATTACTCTATACTTTCTAGTAATGGAATTTCTGAAGCAAGTTGTGCATCAATCATCACTTCAATTTTATGTGATGCCTGGGCAAATCTTAAAGTTTTTTGTGGGGATATCACCTTAAGCATTTTTTTAAAATATTTATTCTTAAGTTTTTCCTTCTCGATTTCGTACTTACCAGCTCTACTGAGTAGGTCTTTGGCTTTTTCATCACTCATATTTTCAAAGTTGTCAGCAAACTCATTAATCAGGTTATAAAAATCTGTATTTAGTTTGTACATCTGCTGATCAAATTCATTATATACCGGCCAAAACACGCTGCTTTCTTCATCCGTTAGTTGCATTACCTCAGCAATAAGTGCCTTTTTTTCATTCTTGATTGTCGATCGTACAATTTCCATGTAGCTATCCTGAGCATAAAGTGCTATTGCACAAAAGCTTAATAATAATGTTAGATTAATTTTTTTCATTTCATTAAATATTTAATTTACGTATATATGTTTATCACACAAATGTTAAAAATAATATCCAGTTCTTACTCAATTCAGACAGATTTCTGAACTTTATTTTGGTGGGAATATCGAGCTCAATAATTTATGCGACAATATAAAAAAGACCAGTTCTTGATTTTAAAGAAGTGGTCTTTTTATATGCTGGATATTATAGGCACTTTACTTTTTTCCCAGCATCATCAACTCATTCACCATTATTTCTGTGATATACTTTTTGTCACCATTTTTATCTTCAAATGATCGGTATTGAATTTTTCCGTCCACGGCAATTTCACTTCCTTTACTTAGATATTGCTCGGCAATATCTGCTGTTTTGCCCCAAGCGATAATTTGATGCCACTGGGTTTGATCAACCTTTTCACCATTGGCCTTTTTGTAACTTTCAGATGTTGCCAGGGATAGCGTAACTTTTTTCTTTCCAGAATCAAATATTTTAACTTCAGGATCTGCACCAAGGTTTCCAATTAGCTGTACTCTGTTTCTTAAATTGTTCATAACATTAAAGATTTAAAAGGTTTATAAAATTATTTTGATTTTCGTCGATTGTTGAGGCAAAGGAAGCTAATGTGAACCCACCGATATGTTTACTTAACACTTACTTACGGGTAACATACGTTTGTAAGTGTTTGTAATCGTTTGTAAACAGATAAATATTTTTTAAATTTATGCAATGGATAAAAAATGTTTAGAATGTGGTGATGCCTTTGTGGGTAGGAGCGATAAGAAGTTTTGCTCAGATCAATGTCGTACGACTTACTACAACAGACAAAATACAGACAGCACCAACTATATGCGAAACATAAATCGCATACTCAGAAAGAACAGAAAGATACTTTCAGATCTTAACCCCAATGGAAAATCAAAAGTTGGTAAAACCAAAATGCTGGACTTGGGATTTAATTTTAGTTATTTCACAAATGTGTATAAAACCAAGACCGGTAAGGTCTATTATTTTTGCTACGAGCAAGGCTATTTACCTATTGAGGAAAATCAATTTGCGTTGGTGCACAGAAAGGAATATGTTTCTTAATTATCACAATTGAAAAATAAATTTATAATTAGGATTACAAACACTGAAAATAATGAACCAGTGTATAAGAATTTTTATTGAGAAACAATGCATGATTTTTTGATTATCATTTAAACTAAAAATATCCATAGAATTGAGAATTTTTATACTGTTATTTTTTATTTTATTTACGCTATTTTTTAGCGAGACAACTCATGCTCAACATTCACCTTGGACAATTCATGTAATTGACTCATCTCTCAGCGGTGCTGATGGTGTAAAACTTGCAGATGTAAACAATGATGGCCATATGGATATTGCAACAGGTTGGGAGGAAGCAGGTTACACAAAAGTGTATTTACATCCTGGATACGACAAGGTAAGACAAAATTGGCCTTCTGTAATTGTTGGCAATACACCATCTGTTGAAGATGCTGTATTTGCAGACTTGGATAAAAATGGAGCCTTTGATGTAATCAGCACTACAGAGGGCAATTCAAAGAAGATATTTATTAATTGGAATCCTGAAAACCCCAAAGATTACCTTGATTCTTCAAAATGGATAAGTGAAGTCCTACCCGCATCAGATGGCCTTATGCAGTGGATGTTTGCAATTCCTGTTCAGTTAGATGGAATAAATGGTTTGGATATTATTGCAGGTTCAAAAGGGAAAAATGCCAAAATCGGTTGGTTTCAAGCACCTCGAAATCCTACTGATCTTTCCAGTTGGAGATGGTATGCAATCAGTTCGGCCACATGGACAATGTCAATTTTACTAAGAGATATTGACCATGATGGAGATTTGGATATTGTAACTTCCGATCGAAAAGCTGGTCCTACGAATGGGGTTCGATGGTTAGAAAATCCAGGGAATATTAACGAGCAAAAACAAGAATGGGACAATCATTTTATTGGAGCCGAAGGCTTGGAGGTGATGTTCATGGATATGGGTGATCTCGATGGAGATGGTTTGGAAGATGTGGTAGTTCCTGAATATACTAATCAGAAAATTGTTTATATCCACAAGCTGGATAGCAATGGCAAGAAATGGAAGAGTTATAATATTGATATTCCTGAGGTTGCAGGAAGAGCCAAGGCGATTAGGATCGGTGATATTAATAGAGATGGTAAACCCGACTTGGTTCTCAGCACGAATACTTTGAAAATGGAAGGCAAAGAAGGAATAATATGGTTGTCGTACAAAGTCCAAATTACAGATTCGGAATGGGATTGGCATCAAATAAGTGGAAGCGTGGGAATAAAGTTTGATCTAATTGAATTGTTAGATTTGGATGGAGATGGAGATCTTGATGTGCTCACTTGCGAGGAGAACTATGGATCAAGAAGTCTGGGTCTTGGGGTGATATGGTATGAAAATCCTCTGATAAGTAAAAAGTAAATACTATTCCTTAAATTGGCCATTATTCATTTTGGATTGTTTGGGTAAATCGAAATATCTTATAATTAAAAGGAAGAATATCATCAAAATGAATATGATTGATAAACCAACTTTTGAAGAAACAATCAGGTCAATACCAAATATAACTTTGCTTGCAAGTCCAAAAGCTATAATTCACAAAAAGGCACTCATTGTAAATACGTGCCAGTTGAGATTATAAGATTTGCATGATCAGTCCTTAATCAAAACCTTTTCCAAAAGTTAATTTCAGGAGCAGACACCACACCTGCCTGAGACATCAAATCCTTCAGTTCCGGATCGTTCATATAAGCTTTTGCGGCTTCAATATCATCTGTTGCAAAGACTACAAAAATCTCAGCAGGATTATCTTCAACTGTCCCCAGACCGGTGAGTGTTAAACCACCCGCTTTGCGCCGATCTTCATCACTATCAAATTTTACTTTCCATTTTTCAAAATCTTTTACTTCGTGAATTACGGATACTGTAGTTTGAACTACTTCTCTTTCTTTAATTTCCATGATTTTTTTTAATGAATGCCCGTATATTTACCTAATTTGTTATTTTTGTATAAAACACAAAGAGCATGTCATTAATTAATTTTATAGAACAGTTTCCGGACGAAGCCAGTTGCGAGCAAAGATTCAAGGAATATAGGGATCATGTAGGGGTTGTTTGTGCTAGATGTGGTGGAAAGGATCATTATTGGAAGAAGGACAAAGCGCAATATGAATGTAAATCAT
>VAPL010312679.1_pt1 | contig 27649 bp, 24 predicted proteins | sample 3395061 | NCBI WGS metagenome assembly VAPL01 (sample SAMN08290444, study PRJNA428436) | hydrothermal vent metagenome | isolation source: Deep-sea hydrothermal vent chimney 2 | place: Pacific Ocean: Juan De Fuca Ridge | depth 2182 m m | reverse complement strand
TCATCGGTCGGTGCCGCGCTCGACTCTGCAGGGCGCGCTGTGCTCTTTGCAGGTGTCACCGTGGTCGTGTCTCTCCTCGGCATGCTGCTCATGGGCATCACGTTCGTCACCGGCCTTGCGATCGCCGCGTCGGTGACGGTGATGGTCACCATGCTCGCATCCGTAACCCTCCTCCCTGCGCTGATCGGTGTTGCAGGACACCGGATCCAGGTCACCCGCCGCGGTGGGCTCCTCGCATCGGCCTTCGTGGCCATCGCCCTCCTCGGTGTGGCGCTCGACATCCCGGTGCTCCGCCTCGGCGTGGTGCTCGCGCTGGTTGCGGCAATCCTTGCCCGCTTCTGGGGTCCTCTCAAGCGCACGGTGAACATCTCGTCGGACAAGCCGATGGAAGAGACGTTCTCCTACAAGTGGAGTCGCTTCGTCCAGCGCCGCGCCTGGATCATCACCATCTCGGCAACGGTGATCCTGCTCATCGTTGCCATCCCGGTCCTCTCGATGCAGCTCGGGTTCGCAGACGCAGGCAATGACCCTGAAGGAACGACGACACGACAGGCCTACGACATGCTCGAGGAAGGCTTTGGGCCGGGAGCGAACGGGCCACTCCTCCTCGTCACCGAACTGCCCGAAGGGGCGAACCTCGCAGGAGCCAAGCAGGTGACCCAGCTCCTCGAGGACGTCGACGGTGTCGTGAAGGTGTCGATGCCGATCCCCAACGATCCCCAGCAGCCGACGGCTGTGCTCTGGCAGGTCATCCCCGAGACCTCTCCTCAGGACGAGGCGACAGTCAACCTCGTTCACGATCTTCGTGACAACGTCGTACCGCAGATCAACGATGCTGCCGGCACCGACATCAAGGTCACCGGTCCTGTGGCAGCGAACATCGACTTCTCCGAGTACCTCGCCCAGCGAATCTGGTACTTCTACGGAGCGGTCCTGCTCATCTCCTTCCTGTTCCTCATGGTCGTCTTCCGCTCGGTGCTCGTCCCACTCAAGGCGGTCGGCATGAACCTGCTCGCCATAGGTGCGGCCTACGGCATCGTGGTCGCGGTGTTCCAGTGGGGGTGGGGTGGCGACCTGCTCGGAATCTCTCCTGGTCCCATCGAGCCATTCATCCCGATGATGCTCTTCGCCATCGTCTTCGGGCTTTCGATGGACTACGAGGTGTTCCTCTTGACGAGAATCCGTGAGGAGTACGACACCCACGGCGACAACAGTGCTGCGGTTGCAGACGGGCTCGCAGCGACGGCCAGGGTCATCACCGCAGCTGCCCTGATCATGGTGTTCGTGTTCGGTAGCTTCATGCTCGAGGATCTCCGAACCGTCAAGATCCTCGGCCTTGGGCTTGCTGCTGCCGTGGCGATCGATGCGACGGTCATCAGGATGTTGCTGGTGCCCGCAACGATGCAGCTCCTCGGTGACAAGAACTGGTGGATCCCCCGCTGGCTGGACAAGGTTCTCCCGAACCTTGTCGTAGAACCGGCAAGGCCCTCCGATTCCATCGGTGCGGACCTGACGGTCCCGGAGTCTGCCTGATCCAACCCTGTGTGCGGTGCATCGCGCTGGGCGGGTGCCGCACACAGGATGATCACACGTTCGGTCGGGTCCTGGGTATCCGCCCGGCCGTTGATCCATGTCTGATCGACGGCGCGACAGACCCGTGATACCTTCGAGAGATGCGGAACGAAGTCACGCGGTACGAGACCAGGAAGCCGGGCAACAGGAATAGTCGACCATGCCGAGCTACCGCAGTGGCGTTGCTGGCGATGGTGATGATCAGCGCCTGTTCCGCCGGCGGTGGCCTTCAAGCGGCACTCGATCCTGGGGGCACGGTGACCATCGGGTTGGATCGGCTCGCCGTCGGCTCGCCGTCGGCTCGGCAGGATCCGTCGGCCACGGGGTGTGTGCGACCGCCCCCGGGGTGAGGCTCAGTGCCGTCTCGCCGATCAGTGTTTCTGGTGGTGCCAAGCTGATCGGTGGAGTCGAGATCGTAGCTCCGGGGTTCTCCGAGCGCGTCGGTGCGGTATACGGGTTCCCCCCTTCCGATGTCGAGACTGAACCGCTCGGTACCAGCGAGATCCCACTCTGTGATGACCGCGACACCGTGGCCCAGACAGTCTTCGGTGTTCAGCATTTCCGACCGGGCGACGGAGTGATCAACGGTGTTCGAATCTCGTACATCATCAACGGTACAGAACGGTCCGTTGACGTACCCGGGTTCATGATCACGGTGTCCTCCGAAGGGTGATTCGGTCACTCGTGACGGGCTGGTCACCGTAGGTGTGCCAGTACTCTTGACGCCATGGACATTCACGACAACATCGTCGAGGCGATCGGGAACACGCCGCTGGTTCGTCTCGCCCGCCTCCATCGCAACGGCAACCTCGTCGCCAAGGTCGAGTACATGAACCCTGGCGGCTCCATCAAGGACCGCATCGGAGTTGGCATGATCGAGCGTGCCGAGGCGAACGGCTGGCTCGAGCCCGGGGACACGATCGTCGAGCCGACCTCGGGGAACACCGGAGTCGGCCTTGCCATGGTCGCTGCGATCAGGGGCTACAAGCTCATCTGTGTCATGCAGGACAAACAATCCAAGGAGAAGCAGGACCTTCTGCGTGCCTACGGCGCCGAGGTCATCGTGTGTCCCACGGACGTTGCTCCCGAGGACCCGAGGTCGTACTACTCGGTATCGAACGAGCTCGCGCAGCGTCCCGGCCACTACCGCCCAGACCAGTACTCGAACCCCGCCAACCCCCAGGCACACGTCGAGGGCACCGGCCCCGAGATCTGGGAGCAGACCGAAGGCAAGATCGACATCCTGGTCGCGGGCGTCGGCACCGGGGGGACGATCTCGGGGACAGCCCGGTACCTCAAGTCGAAGAATCCGGAGCTCCAGGTGATTGGCGTCGACCCCGAAGGGTCCATCTACACGGCGCCTTCTGAAGAGGACGTCACCACCTACCTCATCGAAGGTGTCGGCGAGGACTTCTGGCCCGAGACGTACGACCCGGATCTGACAGATGCCTACGAGATGGTTGGCGACGAGGAGGCTTTCCTCATGGCCCGCCGCCTCGCCGTAGAGGAGGGGATCCTCGTCGGCGGCTCCTGCGGTATGGCCCTGGTTGGAGCCCTTCGTGTAGCCGAGGAGAACCCCGACAGCCTCGTCGTCGTCATCCTCCCCGACTCAGGCCGCAGCTACCTCTCGAAGATCTTCAACGACGACTGGATGCTCGCCCAACACTTCCCCCTCCCCTAACCCCCCCCAACCGCATACCCAGGGTTGTGGACCCGCTATATGCCGCAGCTAACCCTGGGTTGTGGAACCGGTATGTGCCGCAGGGGGCCCACAGAAAGACGATGTCGGTGCGTGGCCCCATACCCAGGGTTGCTCGTCCGATATATGCCGCAGGGGGCCCACAGAATGGGGAGGGCTGGGGAACTTTGTCGGGAGTGCGACGGTGTAGGGCTGATGGTGTGACCTTCCGTGGTCGGAACGCGTCGTACAGGCAACCGACCAGGAGATCCCCCAACATGTCCCACCCCAAACAACGTAGGCTCGCGCTCTTGTCCCTGTTCGCAGCGCTTGTACTCGTGGCAGCCGCATGCTCGAGCGCAGGGAACGACAGTGAGGTCCGTGACTTCTCGGAGATCGCAGCGAGCGACTTCGACTTCACGGTCGACGAGAACGGTGTCGCCAAGATGACCGTCACCACCGACGTCGAAGCAGCATGTTCGATCGCCTGGGGTGAGGACGAGAACCTCGGGTTCCTCAACACCGACCTCGACATGGCCGGCGGCGGCCACCAGAAGCACGAGGTCATCCTCGTGGGTGCCGAGCCGGGCAAGAGCTACAGCTTCAGGGTCCAGGGTGCAACGCCCGACGGGACACTCTTCCAGAGCGAACTGTCGACATTCACACTCCCCGAGGCCGCCACCGGTGGAGACGACGCCATGGGCGGTGATGATGGCGGTATGGCCGACCATGGATCGAACCTCGCCGAGGGTGCGACGGTCACAGACGTCAGCTCGATGTTCTCTCCATCGTGGTCCGGTGAGAACGCCATTGATGGTGACATGGCGACCGAGTGGGCCACGGCGGGCAACGGCGACGATGCGTTCGTCGAGATCGATCTCGGGTCGGCACAGGACGTCGTCGGCGTCGAGTTCATCACGAGAACGATGAGCGACGGCACGGCAACAACGACCGAGTACACGGTGACCGTCGACGGTGGAGAGACCTTCGGGCCGTTCACCGCAGGCGACCCCATGGACAACCGGTTCGCCGAGGCGGTGTTCACCGGCCAGGTTCTGCGTTTCAACGTCGTTGCATCGACCGGTGGGAACACCGGGGCCATCGAGGTTCGCGCCTTTGCTCCCGTCGGCGGCTGACATGACCCACAACCCGTACAATCCGTTCTCGCGGAGCGCCACGTCACCGATGGCTCGGCGTTGCGCAACCACGGGACACGGGAGGTCGGCGTGACTGAGGACAGGTTCGAAACGATCGCGATCCATGCAGGCCAGGATCCCGATCCGACGACGGGTGCTGCCGTCGTACCGATCTACGCGACATCGACGTATGTACAGGATGCACCGGGACAGCACAAGGGGTATGAGTACTCCCGCACGGACAACCCAACAAGGACCGCACTCCAGACACAGCTCGCCGCGCTCGAAGGCGTGTCTCCCGAGGCTGGTGGTGGATGCATCGCGACGTCCTCCGGGCTTGCAGCAACGAGCCTCTTCGGCCACATGCTCGCCCCGGGCGATCACATCGTGCTGTCCAACGACGTCTACGGCGGGACATTCCGTCTCTTCGCCCAGGTCCTGTCGGGGCACGGCATCGAGTGGACGGCCGTGGACCTGACGAACATCGAAGAGCTGCGCGGAGCGGTGCGAGCCGAAACGAAGCTGATATGGGTCGAGACGCCGACGAATCCACTGCTGCGGATCGTCGACATCGAAGGGGTGGTCGACCTCGCGAAGTCCACAGGAACGATGGTGGTCGTCGACAACACCTTTGCCACACCGTACTTCCAGCAACCTCTCGAGCTCGGTGCCGACGTTGTCTTGCACTCGAGCACGAAGTACCTCGGTGGTCACTCCGACGCCGTCGGCGGTGCACTCGTGACGGGGAACGCGGAGATCTACGACCGTCTGAAGTTCCTCCAGAACGCCGTCGGGCCGGTACCCGGACCATTCGACGCGTACCTCTTCCTTCGCGGCATCAAGACACTTGCTATACGCATGGAACGTCATGCACAGAACGCGGCGATGATCGCCCGCTTCCTCCAAGACGACGCAAGGGTCGCGACCGTGTGGTATCCCGGCCTCGCATCGCATCCAGGACATGAGGTGGCGTCACGCCAGATGTCGGGGTTCGGCGGGATGGTCTCGTTCCTCCCGGTTGGAGGGGTCGAAGCAGCCAACGCCGTCGTCACCCGCACCCGCCTCTTCTTTCTTGCAGAGAGTCTCGGAGGGGTGGAATCCCTCATCGAGATACCCGCATCGATGACCCACACATCCGTCGAAGGAACCGACCTCGAGGTCCCCGCCGAGCTCATTCGACTCTCGGTCGGCATCGAGCACGTCGACGATCTCATATCCGATCTCGATCGGGCTCTCGGTTAGGAGCCTGCACCGATCCTCCGGTACGCTGCCACCGACCGCTACAGATCGGCACCGTGACGCACCCCGACCTCGCCACACTCGGCTGGAACGAACACTGGGAGGCGAAGTGCCGCGCTCTGGGCGTCGACGGTGAGCCGGCGCGGGTGGTGCGCCACGACGCGGTGAAGGTACTCGTCGCGACCGGCACATCGGTCGAGCACGTGACGTTCCCGAGGTCGATGTCCCTTGCCGTTGGCGACTGGGTACTCATCGAGAACGAAACCGTCACAGCGGTCCTCGAGCGCGACACATCCCTGGTTCGCGATACCGGCGAGTACGGGACCCAGGTGATCGGAGCCAACATCGATCTGGTACTCGTCATGTTCGGTGCCGATCGACCTCTGCGGCAGCGCAAGGTGATGCGGTTCGTCGCCTTCGCCGGCGATATCGGAGCGACACCGGTGGTCATCCTCTCCAAGATCGATCTGACAGACGATCCCGGGGAGTTGCGCTCCACCATCGAGCCGTGGGTGCCGGGTGTCGAGGTCGTACCGGCGAGCGTCGAGACTGGAGAAGGTGTCGGGAGGATCGCGGATCTGCTCGCGGGCCGGACCGGGACCTTTCTCGGTGAATCGGGGGCAGGCAAGTCGTCTCTCGTCAACGCTCTGATGCAGGACGAGGTCGCGTGGATCGGTGACGTCCGTACGAAGGATTCGAAGGGCAGGCACACGACCACGCATCGAGAGCTGCATCGGCTTCCCAGCGGCGGCCTGGTGATCGACAACCCTGGCATCCGGGCACTCGGACTCCATCCAGACGGTGAGGGGGTCGAGGCTCTCTTCTCGGATGTCGAAGAGCTGGCGCTTGCGTGCCGGTTCCGGGACTGCTCTCACCGAACCGAGCCCGGTTGTGCGGTGAGAGCGGCCATGGAGGGAGGCTCACTGTCCGAGGACCGATGGCGCGCATTCCTCCATTTCGTCGCAGAACAGCAGGAGGCCGCTGAGCGGTCCCGGCAACGATCCCGCCAGGCAGATATCAGACGTGAGGCGTCGGCCGCGCAGCGGGCACGAGACCAGCGCGACGGTGGCGGTCTCTAGTTGTTGGACCCGATGTATCCGATGGCGTCGTCGGCTCAGAGAGTCACTCCGTAGGGGAGGGCGAGGCGATGACTCTCGAGGAGGTCGGTGTCCTTGAGAATCTCGAGTGTGGCCCCATCTGCAACGATCTCACCACGATCGAGTATCACTGAGCGGTCGCACACCTCGAGCGCGTACAGAAGGTCGTGGGTGACGATGAGTTGGGTGATGTCGAGCTGGTGGAGGATCTGTGTCAGTTCACGCCGCGATGCAGGATCGAGGTTGGCAGTCGGCTCATCCAGCACGATGATGTCGGGTCGCATAGCGAGCACACCGGCGATGGCCACTCGCCGCTTCTGGCCGAACGACAGGTGGTTCGGAGGGCGGTCTGCGAGGTCCGAGACATCGACCGCAGCGAGCGACTCGGCAACACGACGGTCGAGTTCTTCTCCCTCCATCCCGAGGTTCCTCGGTCCGAACCCCACGTCCTCGATCACGGTCGTCATGAAGAGTTGGTCATCGGGGTCCTGGAACACCACACCCACCCGTCGTCTGATCTCCATGACGGAACGCTTGTCGAGCAGGATGCCCGAGACCGTGACCGAGCCCTGCTGGGGAAGGTGGATCCCGTTCATGTGGAGCACGAGCGTCGACTTTCCCGCACCGTTGGGTCCGAGCAAGGCGATCCTCTCCCCCGGATGGATGTGGAGAGACACGTTGCGGAGCGCAGGTGTTCCGTCCGGGTAGGTGAAGGAGAGTTCGTCGACGGTGATGACGGGTTCGCTCATCGGATCATCCACGCGGTCGCTGTGACCAACCAGACCAGAGTGAGCATCGTCGCCACACCGACCCACTGGACCGCGGGTGTCGACGGCTGGAGCGAAAGGGGCATGGAACCGGAGTATCCACGAGCAGCCATCGCCAGGTAGACGCGTTCGCCACGCTCGTAGGTCCGTACGAACATGACACCGATCATCCGAGCGTACGGCCCCAACTGGGTGATCCATCGTGGATCGTGACCACGAGATGCCATCGCAACGCGCATCCTCGACCAATCGTCGGCGATGACATCGATGTAGCGGACCATGAACCCGGCGATCGCCGTGACGATCGTCGGAATACGCAACCCATCGAGTCCTGAGAGGAGCTGAGTCACCTGTGTCGTGGCACCGAGCACGATCGCGACGCTCAGCCCGAGGGTCGCCTTTGCAAGGATGTTCCAGGCATCCCACAAGCCTGCGATCGACAGCTCGATGCCTACAACGGTGACGGTATCGCCTCCCCCGAGGAGTGGCAGGAAGAGGGCGACGAACAGGAACGGAACCTCAACGAGGAGCCTTCGGGCTGCGAAAGCGGGTGTGATTCCTGCGATGGCCGCGACAGTGATGATCAGGGCTGCGTATGCGATGAAGGCCCAGATAGCTTCACGGGGCGTGGCCACGATCGCAAGTACGAGACCGAACGCCGCTGCGATCTTGACCTGTGGTGCAGCGCGGTGCACAGCGGTGTCTCCGTGGAGGTACAGAGCGTGCGCGTGTCCACCGGACACGGTCAGGCGGTCGAATGCGTATCGGGTTTCTTCCTTGCGATACGGAAGACGACGAAGCCGAGTCCTGCGGTTGCAGCGATGCCGATGAGGGCAGAAACCGCAGTCGCAGTCCCGGATGAGCCATCGAGGTTCTCTCCATATCCAGCGAGAGGAGCATCCTGGAGTACGTGCTCACCGGCCGCTACGGCAAAGCCCTGCTGCTCTGCCACATGTTCGAGGCCATCGGGTTGACTCGAGGCGATCTGGCTGAGCCCGACACCGACGGCGAGGATGATCACGATCGCCCCGATCGAGAGCCACATGTTCCGGGTCACTGCACGAACTCCTCGGTACGGTCCCCGGTGTAGGTGGGGGCGCCGTAGACGAGGTCCGGCCTCGCTCGCGTCACGGCTCCCACCACGAGGAAGGTGAGGATGCCCTCGCCGATGCCGATCAGCACGTGCACCCCCACGAGAGCGAGGAGTATCGAGTCGATACTGATCGAAGATGTCGTTCCCGCGACGGCGAACTCACCACCGAAGGCGGCTGCGGCGAGCGGGACGGAGAGGAAGGCGGCGAGTCCGGCCGAGACGGCGACACTGCGAGGTGATCGACTGGTGAATCGGAAGATCGAGCGATAGAGGAAGTACCCGCCAACGGCGGCGACGCCCCCCATGTTGAGGATGTTCAAACCGAGAGCGGACAGACCACCGTCCGCGAACAGGAAGGCCTGGACGATCAGAACGATTGCCATGACCAGGAACCCGACCGATGGACCGACGAGTACGGCAGCAAGGACCCCTCCGATGAGGTGACCGCTGACACCGGGAAGCACGGGGTAGTTGACCATCTGGGCTGCAAACACGAACGCTGCAACGAGTGCCGCGAGCGGGATCAGGCGATCCGTCAGGTACTTCTTGGCCTGGCGAACTGCGAATGCGAACCCACCTGCTGCGCCGGCTCCGGCCGCTGCAGAGGCTCCGATACCGATGAAGCCATCGGGGATGTGCATGGTCCTACCTTGTTGCGACTGATTCGCAATAAGGATACCCGACCGTGCTCGGTGCGACAAGACGACACCGGCCCGTACACCGTGTTGCCGAGTATCTATCGGTACTACTCGATGCAGTCGCTGCAGAGCCCACCGAGAGCGAAGTGCTCGACATCCGGTACGAAGCTGGTTTCCTTCGTGATCGCGTCGAGCATCTCGCCGATCACCGAGCGGTCGACCGCGACCGTTCTTCCGCACTTCGTACAGAGAAGATGCTGGTGCTCGACGGTCTCTACGAGGTGGTAGACGGTCGGTCCGTGACCGATGTGGCTGTGTCTGATCGCTCCGGCGGTCTCGAGGGCATCGAGCGTCCGATACACCGTTGCTCGATCGAGTCGCCCGTCGGTACCGGATCGAACGATGTCGTAGATGGCTGCTGCCGTGAGGTGATCGGCGTGCCGCTTGGCGATGACCTCACAGACCAGGCGTCGGGGCTCGGTGACCCGCAGACCCTGCGCCCGGAGATGGTCGATCAGATCGTCAGAACCGATGTGCATCTATCCCCACTGGCTCACAGCGTCGATCTCGATCTCGTAGTTCACCCTGACCTCGCCGGGGGTGGCGAACTGGTAGCTCTCGTGCCCTAGGTACTTGTTGGCGAGTTGGTCGATGAGCCACGTTCCGTCGGTTGCCGTCTTCGTGACACGGCCTCGCAGGACGGTGTTCTCGTACGGCTTGTCAGGGGGAGTGAACGACAGCGCGACCCGGGGATCGAGCTCGATGTTCCTGGGTTTGACGCGTCCGAGTGCGCTGGAGAAGAGCACCTTGTCGCCATCCCTGGCGACCCAGACGACCGAGACCTGAGGGGATCCATCGGGCATGATCGTCGCGAGGTGCACGTAGACCTTCTGATCGAGCAGGCCTTTGACGGTGTCTGACAGTTCCATGAGGTTCTCCTGGGTCGGGTGTCCGTGCTACAGCGTATCCGGTAAACGGTGAACGCTCTGCGATTCTCTGTCGTCTGTCGTCTGTCGTCTGTCGTCTGTCGTCTGTCGTCTGTCGTCTGTCGTCTGAGTACTCTCATGCGTATGGATACAGGACTCAACGGCGCCCGTGTCTTGGTCACCGGTGGCGCCGGCGGGATCGGGACCGAGATCGTGCGGGCGTTCGCCGGTGAGGGTGCACGCGTTGCGGTCCATTATCACACCGCGGCAGAGGCAGCGCGTGAGCTCGCCGATGAGGTCGGCGGTATCGCGATCGGTGCAGACCTCACCGACGAGGCAGAGGCCGACGCGCTGGTCCCGACGGTCGTCGATGTCATCGGTGGACTCGATGTCTGTGTGGCCAACGCCGGCTGGTACCCGCCACGCGATCAACCGGTGTGGGAACTGTCGCTCGAGAGGTGGAAGACCGTCGTCGATCGAAACCTGACCGTTGCCTTCCTCACGTCGAGGGGATTCTTGAAACATGCGGCCCAAAGTGGCACCGGATCGCTGGTGCTGGTTGCATCGACGGCAGGGCAGTTCGGGGAGGCAGGCCACGCGGACTACGCAGCGGCCAAGGGAGCGATCATGACGGGCATGCTGATGTCGCTCAAGAACGAGGCGGCGCGGATCGGTGATGGCGTCCGGGTCAATGCCGTTGCTCCCGGATGGACCATCACTCCCAAACGTGAGGCCGCCGGCGTCGATCTCGAGCATGTCCGGGCAGCCACAGCGACGATGGCGAGGAAACAACTAGCGACACCGAGAGACGTCGCTCACCAGGTCGTCGTACTGGCATCGGATGTTCTCTCAGGTCATCAGACGGGACAGGTCGTCACGGTCGCCGGGGGCATGGAAGGTCGACTGGTCCCGTGATCGACATCGATCGGCTACGGGCAGAGACCCCGGGGGTCCGTGAGGTCGTGCACTTGAACAACGCCGGCGCAGCGTTGATGCCGACACCGGTGATCGACGCGATACGTTCGTACTTCGATGAGGAGATCCATCACGGTGGATACGAGACCGCACGACGTCGTACGAACCAGATCGAGAATGTGTACGCGTCCCTGGCAAGGATCATCGGTGCAAGTCGTCACGAGATAGCGCTCGCAGACAACGCCACGAGGGCCTGGGATCTGCTGTTCTATTCGATGGGCCTTGGTGACGGTGACCGTATCCTGACAACCACATCTGAGTACGTATCGAACTGGGCTGCGTACCTGCATGTACGCGACACACGCGGAGTCGAAGTCGTCGTCGTTCCCGATGACGAGCACGGCGGGATCGATCTCACACGTCTCGAGGAGATGGCCGGTGACGCACCGACGTCCTTGATCACGTTGAACCACATGCCGACCAACGGCGGTCTCGTCAACCCGGCCGCTGAAGTCGGATCGATCGCCCGCTCCCGTGACATCCCGTTCCTCCTCGATGCATGCCAGACCGTCGGTCAGGTGCCGATCGACGTCGACGAGATCCAGTGCGACATGCTCACGGCCACCTCCCGCAAGTACCTGCGTGGTCCGAGAGGGGTCGGCTTCTCATACATCCGGGAGGAGTTCATTGAACGCCTCAGCCCCGTGTTCGTCGAGCTCGAGACCGCTCCCGTGGTTCTGCCCGATGGGTACACCCTGGCGGCGAGTGCTCGCAGATTCGAGACGTGGGAGAAGTCGTACGCCGGTGTCGTGGGTCTCGGGGCTGCAGCCGAGTACGCCTACGAAATAGGTGTGGCTGATATCTGGGAGCGGATCCAGTGGCTCGCCGCGCGCATGCGGATCCTTCTCTGGGGGATCGACGGTGTGACCGTCTACGACCAGGGTCGGGTGCAGGGTGGCATCGTCACGTTCGACATCGAGGGACGTCAGCCTCTCGAGGTCCAGGAACTCCTCGCAGAGCACTCGATCAACGTCTCCATCTCCACCCCGTTCTCCGCACCGGTCGACATGCACCGTCGCCAGATCGAGGGTCTCGTACGAGCCTCCGTGCACGCGTACAACACCGAAGAGGAGATCGAGGACCTCATCGAGGCTGTCATGGTGATGGTGTAGGCCGACGACTTCGTTCTTTGGGAAACATCATTGGCGTTGCCGGTTCCGAGGTCGAGGCGAATACGTCAAGCATGCTTCGGGTCGGCCGATAACGAGTGATAGACCAAGCAAGGCAGACATTCAAGACGATCAGGACACCGCGACAGGCTCCCGTCCACCGGTAGCGAGGCGAGAGGCTAGAGGGGATCCGATTCGCGCGAGCGAACCGAGCGGGGACGTCACACACCGTTTCGGGATCACTGCCAAGCTCACGATCATGGTGGTCGTGCCATTGGTTGCCCTCACGGCACTGCTCGGATTAGAGATCGCAGACCGCTTCTCACGCCAGAGTGACCTCGAGAGACTCGTCGAGGTGAGCGCGTTGATGGGTACGGCCGAAGAGGTCACCGACGGTCTCCAGCTGGAGCGGGGCGGCTCGTCGCTCTACCTGGCTTCGGATGGCACGATGCATCACAGCGAGCTCATCGAGCAATGGGGTAAGACCGACGCTGCGATCGCAGAGTTCAAGGAGGTGCTTGATGAGACAGAGGGCGTGTTCCTCACCGTCGAGTCGGTGGCTCTCCTCGAGGTACTGAGCCAGATCGACGATATGCGTGGTGGGATCCTCGATCGCGATGTGACCTGGACGGAGTCGCTGCTGTTCTACACGGATCTCATCGAACAGTTCCGGGCGTCTCCCAGTGGCCTCAACCGCCTGACGTACAGCGACCCTCAGCTCTCGGGCATCGTGATGGGGATCCTGCATCTGTGGGACAGTACCGAGGCAGCCGGTGTCGAGAGAGCGGTCGTATCGAAGCTTCTCGTGGAAGGGTCCATCGAGCGCGACGACGTCGATCTGCTGGCTCGGCTGGCAGGTCGTCGAAAGGACTCACTCGAAGCGTACCGAGTCCACACCCCTCGAGAGTTACGCGTCGAGTACGAGGCGCAGGTCTCCGACTTCGAGTCGTCCTCGATCAATGACGTACGGCGACAGATTGTCGCCGGTGACCTTCGCCTCGATCCGGACGAGTGGTTCGCTGCTGCGAGTGTCCCCATGGACATCCTCAGCTCGGTGGAGGACGGTCTCGTGGAAGATCTCGCCACGAGAAGCAGGATGTTGGCCGACGAGGCGAGATCGTCGATGTGGATATTCTCGTTGTTCGGTGTGGTCGTCCTTCTGGCGAGCCTCGTCGTGGCCGGGCGCGTCGGACGGCGCCTTTCCGAGCGCACTGACGAGCTCGCGAGAGTCGCAAGGGCCGTGCAGAGAGGGGATTTCAGCCAGCGGGCGAATGTGGATGCCGGCGATGAGCTCGGGACGCTCGGGATCGCCTTCAACCAGATGACTGACGATCTCACCACCCTCAACCGGAGGCTCGAGACCCAGGTGGAGGATCGCACCGCCGAGTTGAAGGTCAGCGAGGCACACAACAGGGCGATGCTCGAGGCGATCCCCGATCTGATCGTCCGGCTTGGCTCTGATGGTATGTACATCGACTTCGTCTTCATCGACGACTCGAACGGACAGCAGGTCTTTCCCCAGCCGGAGCGGTACGTCGGCAAGCACATCGAGGAGATCCTGCCGTTGGAACTGGCGAAGGAGTTCCTCGAAGCGAGCCGTCGGGCTCGCGACACCGGCACCGTGCAGCAGCTGGAGTACCAGTACCCCATGGGGGAGGAGGTGCGCGAGCGTGAGGCCCGTGTCGTTGCAATCCCAGGATCAGAGGAGACGATGCTCGTCGTTCGCGACATCACCGAGCGCAAGTCGCAGGACCGTCATCTCGAAGACCTGATTCGTTCGAAGGACGAGCTCATCGCCTCGATCAGTCACGAACTGCGCACACCCCTTACAGCGGTGCTCGGGTTCGCCGAGTTGCTCCAGGACGAGACGTCGGACATCTCGTTGCACGAGGAGCGAGAGATGCTCGCGGCGATCTCCGAGCAGGCGACCGATCTCTCCCACATCGTCGAGGATCTCCTGGTGGCCGCTCGTGTGAAGGTCGATACGCTGCGCGTCGCACGCATCCCCGTGGACCTGCGAGAACAACTCGCCCAGGTACTCGGCACGTTGCGAGGTACATCCATCGACGACCTCGCGATCGACGGTGAGTCGGTGGTCGCGCTGGGAGACCCCGGGCGCATCCGGCAGATCCTTCGCAATCTGCTCACCAATGCTGTTCGCTACGGCGGTGACGACGTCGAGATCCGGATGAGTTCGGACGGATCGACGGCGATTCTGCAGGTTCGTGACGACGGACTGGGAGTGTCGGAGGAGGATCAGGATGCCATCTTCGAGGCGTACCATCAGTCTCATCGGATAACGGGTTCGCCGGGGTCCGTCGGGATCGGTCTCACCATATCTCGCTCACTTGCTCGGATGATGGACGGCGACCTCACGTACAGATACGAGGATGGAATCAGCATCTTCGAGATGGTCCTCGCATCGTCTCAGGCACCTGAAGGGCACACGAGGCTCACAACTGTTCGGCACGGAAGCACAGCACTCGCTCGACGCAGGTGAGCTGGCACGTCGATCGTCGATCACAAGAGGTGTGGTGATCAAGCCCTCACCGTGTTGCCGGTGTACTCCCAGCGTCCTGCCGCTCGGGAGCCGCCCCGGCTTCACATAGGTGGATGCTGTGGGTAGCGTTGGCCTACAAGCCCACCCGGGTCATGGGTCGAGTGTAGAAGTGAGGACTCAGTCACAGTGAACATGGATGTGTTCGTCGCTGCTGCTTCCGACCTGAACCTGTACGCGGCGCGGTATCAGATGGCGTTCAGTCTCGGGTTCCACATCATCCTCGCGGCCTTCGGCGTCGCGTTCCCGTTCATCACCTTTCTCGCCCACCGGCGTGGGTACACCAAGCGAGACCCCGATGCCCTGCGCCTTGCGAAGCGCTGGTCGAAGGTCATGGCGGTCCTCTTCGCCGTTGGGGCAGTGTCCGGTACGATTCTCAGTTTCGAGATGGGGATGCTCTGGCCCGGCTTGATGGGTCCGTACGGTGAGGTGATCGGCCTCCCGTTCGCTCTCGAGGGTGTGTCGTTCTTCGTCGAGGCGATCCTCATCGGTATCTACCTGTACGGCTGGAAGCGGTTGCCGGCACGCCTGCACATGTTGGTCCTCCTCCCGATGACGGTCTCGGGTCTCGCCGGCTCCTTCTTCATCATCTCGGTGAACGGCTGGATGAACGGCCCGGCAGGGTTCGCGATCGGACCGGGCGGAGAGATCATCGACGTCAACCCGTGGGCAGCGATGTTCAACTCGGCTGCAGTCACTGAGTGGCTTCATATGCTTATCGCCGCCTACATGATGACGGGGTTCCTGGTGGCCTCCGTCTACGCGGTGCGATGGCTGCGGGGTGACCGGTCGCGCATCGTCCGGCTCGGCTTCCTCATCCCGTTCACCGTCGCTTCGATCGCTGCTCCGATCCAGATCTTCGTCGGGGATTTCGCCGCACGCCGCCTGATCGAAGCCCAACCGGGGAAGTTCGCAGCGATGGAGATGATTCCCGAAACCCGGACGAATGCTCCGCTCACGCTCGGAGGTCTCTATCTCGATGGCGAGGTTCGCTGGGCGATCGAGATCCCCGGCCTTGCATCCCTTCTCGGTACGAGATCTCTCGACGGTGAACTTCCCGGTCTCAACGAGATACCCGTTGCCGACACACCGCCCGTCAACGTCGTGCACATAGCTTTCCAGGTGATGGTGGGGATCGGCACGGCGCTCCTGCTCCTTGCTGCCTGGTTCGGTTGGTCGTGGTGGAGGCGAAGAGCGCCCCCCGAGGCGAAGCTCTTCTGGATAGCGTCGACGTTCGCCGGTGTGGCAGCCATCGTCGCGCTCGAAGCCGGGTGGATCGTCACTGAGGTCGGCAGACAACCGTGGATCGTGTGGCAACTCGTCAGGACGAAGGACGCCGTGTCCCTGTCCACAGGGATCGTGGCGTCGGCGATCACCATCAGCCTCGTGTACCTGGGACTCGGGATCGTCACGATCATCGTGCTTCGCATCATCGCGAAGAGGATGGCGGCTGGCGATGACGTCGAGATTCCGTACGGACCGTCAAAGGTCGAGTCCTGATGCTTGCCGATACCGTTCTCATCATCATCTGGGTCGGCGTGACTGCGTACGCCATCTTCGCCGGTGCCGACTTCGGCGCGGGCATATGGGACCTCATCGCCGGTGGACCCGAGAAGGGACGTCGCCCGCGTGGCCTGCTCGAGCGGTCGATCGGCCCCGTCTGGGAGGCGAACCACGTCTGGCTGATCTTCGTGCTCGTCTATCTATGGACGGCGTTCCCCACAGCCTTCGTGTCGATCATGACGACGATGTACATCCCGATGATGCTCGCCGGTCTGGGGATCGTGTTCCGGGGATCCGCATTCGCGTTTCGCAAGTGGGCGCCGACGGTGGGAGGTAAGGCAGTACTCGGTTCTGTTTTCGCTGGGGCGTCACTCGTCACACCGTTCTTCCTCGGCACGGTTGCTGGTGGTGTCGCCTCGGGACGGGTGCCGCTCGGGAACGCGGCCGGTGACCCGTGGACGTCGTGGATCAACCCCCTGTCGATACTGGGAGGGGTGCTTGCCGTCGTCATATGTGCCTACGTCGCGGCGGTCCTCGTGGCGAGGGACGCTCATCGTTCGGGACTCGACGATCTCTCCGAGTACTTCCGTTCGCGGGCCCTGGCTGCCGGTGTGGTTGGAGGTGTCGTCGCCTTCATCGGGCCGTTCGTTGTGAGAGCCGACGCACCCACGTTGTATGAAGGGTTGACCAGTGCATCCGGTGTCGTCGTCGTCGGACTCACTGTCCTGGCAGGTCTTGCGTCTCTGGTCTCCATCTACCGGCACAAGACGCAACTGTCACGTGTCCTGGCCGTCCTTGCGACCGGCGGCATCTTGTGGGGATGGGCCGTCGGACAGTTCCCATGGCTTCTCCCCAACGTTCTCACTATCGAGGAAGGTGCGGCGTCACCTGCGGTGCTCGTAGCCCTCCTCCTCGCATTCGTCGCAGCGGCGTTGATCGCCGTACCCGCCCTCGTGTGGCTGCTCATGCTCACCGACCGAGGGGTCCTCGATGCCGATCAGCCGGTTCATGACGGTTCGACCGAAGCCCTGCTCACTGCGCTCGTCGCCGAAGCTGCACAGAACGACGCCGTTGGGTAGCACTGTGGGAGGTGCAGGGACCCGCACTGCCCGGGTTACCGGGTTCGATGGGACTCTTCCGGACCCGGAACTCACGACTCGTCGGTCGGGAACGGCTCTCCGGCGATGAAGGCGTCGATGACGGCCTGGGTGGAGTCGATGGGAACGACGTAGGCGCGTCCGTCGCTTCCCTTGTAGTTCTTCACCGGCAACGTCGTGTTGTCGATGTTCGCTATTCCGAGCGTCAGAGCGCTCCTGCCGAGATCTGCCATGAGCCCGATGGTCAGGCCCTCGTCGGCAGTGATCTGGTCGGCGAACGTCGGGAGGAACGCCGGCAGGTTGAAGGCACTCGATGGTGACTTCACCTGGCTGAAGAGTGCGATCAGCACCTGCTGTTGGCGCCCAGTGCGTGCGATATCCCCGCCGCCGGTGCTCTGCCACTTTCCATTCTTGAGGATCTCGTACTTTCGTGACCGTGCGTAGGCCACCGCCTGTTCCCCGTCGAGTGTGTGACGGCCGGCATCGATCGAGAAGCCTGACTTGCGGTCCCGCCCCGGGTAGGTGAAATCGAGGGTCACACCGCCGAGTGAATCGACCACGGCACCGACTCCTGCGAAGTCGATCTCGATGTAGTGGTGAATCGGGATACCTGTCTCGGCCTGCACGGTTTGGACGAGCAGATCGGGGCCACCGAGTACGTACGACGCGTTGATCCTGTTCGTCCCGGTCCCTGGGATGTCGGACATGAGGTCGCGGGGTATCGACAGCATCTGGATGCGCTCACCGGGAACCATGTGGGCGACCATGATCACGTCGGTACGGCGGCCTGCGAACTCGCCGAAGTTGTCCCCCCAGTCGTCGGGGAGGTCCGAGCGGTCGTCGACTCCGACGATGAGGAAGTTGATCGGCTCGTCTGCCGAAGCCACCGGCGTATCGAGCGATGTGAGTTCCGATGCCTCGATCCGGTCGATCTTGCCTTCGGTGTACCGGATGAAGCCGTATCCGGCGAAGACGCCGAGCGCGAGAAGCGCGAGGAGGCTCACAACGAACTTTTGTGCGAGGCTCCAGCGTTTCTTCGGCGCTCGAGGATCTGGCTGTCCGCGCGGAATCTCCGGAAATGTCTCGGTGGTGGATGGCATAGTACGGCGAGGGTAGGTTCGGGGTCTGGATAGTCGCCGGAGACGGCCCCTCGATGCCGACGGAAGGTACGCTGGGGACATGTCGAAGAAGATCCACTCTCAGGACGTGACCATCGGGCCGGCAAAAGCAGGGGCGAGAGCGATGCTCCGCGCCGTTGGCCTCGGCGAGGACGATTTCATCAAGTCACAGATCGGCGTCGTCTCCGCAGGCAACGAAGTGACACCGTGCAACGTCACCGGTCCCAAACTGGCCGGTTTCGCGAAGATCGGTGTTCGGGAAGCGGGCGCCGTCGGTCTCGAGTTTGCGACGATCGCCGTATCGGACGGTATCGCCATGGGCCATGAAGGGATGCGCGCCTCGCTCGTGTCGAGGGAGGTGATTGCGGACTCCGTCGAACTCGTCATGCACGCTGAGCGGTTCGATGGGATGGTCTCGATCGCCGGATGTGACAAGTCGCTTCCCGGCATGCTGATGGCAGCAGCCAGGCACAACCTGCCATCTGTATTCCTGTACGGAGGTTCATCCCTCCCTGGGCGCATCGACGACAAGGACATCTCGATCGTCGACGTGTTCGAAGGCATCGGTGCGCACTCAGAGGGTGCCATCAGCGATGATGAGCTTCGTCGTATCGAGCAGAACGCGTGCCCAGGCGACGGGTCGTGTGCCGGTATGTTCACCGCCAACACGATGGCGTCTGTGGGTGAGGCCATAGGCATGTCGTTGCCGGGTTCTGCATCGGTTCCCGCGGTCGACAGTCGCCTCGAGGACTACGCCCGCAAGTCGGGTGAGGCCGTCGTGGCACTCCTCGAGGCGGACATCAGACCGCGGGACATCATGACGCGAAAGGCCTTCGAGAACGCGATCACGACGGTGATGGCGCTCGGGGGATCGACCAATGCCGTTCTTCACCTCATGGCGATGGCACACGAAGCCGGTGTCGATCTCTCGCTCGAGGACTTCGACGAGATCTCACGGCGTACACCCCACATCGGGGACATGAAGCCCTTCGGAAAGTACCACATGGTCGACCTCGATCGGATCGGCGGCGTCCCGGTCGTGCTCCGGTCCCTGCTCGACGCGGGTCTTCTCCATGGTGACGTCATGACCGTGACGGGTAAGACGATGGCGGAGAATCTCGTCGATGTCGTCGTGCCGGTGAACCAGGATGTCGTCGTACCTCTCGATTCCCCCCTCGCCGAGCAGGGAGGCATCGCGATCCTGCGCGGTTCGCTTGCCCCGGGCGGAGCCGTGGTCAAGATCGCCGGCATCGACCTCGATGTCTTTGAGGGCAGAGCACGGGTGTTCGACGACGAGCAGCACGCACTCGAGGCGCTCTGGGCGCACGAGCTGGAGCCGAACGACGTCGTCATCATTCGTTACGAGGGGCCAAAGGGTGGGCCGGGGATGCGTGAGATGCTTGCGATCACCGCGGCGATCAAGGGTGCTGGTCTCGGAAAGGACGTGCTTCTGATCACCGACGGCCGGTTCTCTGGCGGAACGACGGGGATGTGTATCGGCCACGTTGCTCCCGAGGCGGCGCACGGTGGACCGATCGCGGTTGTCGAAGAGGGTGATCGCATCCGGGTCGACATCCCGAACAGGACGATCGACATCCTCATCGATGGGGCGACACTGATGTCGCGGATGGAGGCCTGGAAGCCGATCGCCCCGAGATACACCAGGGGGGCACTCGCCAAGTACGCGAAGCTCGTCGGCTCTGCAGAGTCCGGCGCCGTACTGGATTGAGACAGTTCACAGTTCACAGACGACAGTTCACCGTCAGAATGGTTCTCTGTTCGTCCAACTGTGATCTGTGAACTGTCTGGCGAATCGTTCTCCGCTTACCGTTTACCGCTGAACCCGAGCATCCGGAAGTGGCTCGGGTGTCCGGCTGTGACCTGTCATCTGTGACCTGTCATCTGTGAACTGCCTTCGTGAACTCAGTTCGGCCTGCATCCCTTTTCGGCTGGGTCTGATGATTGGGTAGCATGCCCCCATGCATCTCTCACTCGAATACTGCGCAGCCTGAAGCTATACCGACCGTGCCGTGAGCATGGTTGAAGCGATCCTTTCCAAGTTCGAGCACTACATCGATGACATCACGATCATCCCGTCACGAGGCGGCGTGTTCGAAGTCATCGTCGGTGACCAACTCGTGTTCTCGAAGAAGGAACTCGACCGGCATGCCACGGTGGATGAGGTCCTCGAGTCGATCGACGCGATTATCGGCCCCGTTCCAGATCCCGAAGGTTCATGACGGACGGGTACGCGGTTTTCGGGGGTACCTTCCTCCACATGCCCGCCGGTCGCTCGAACACTGTTCTCGTATCTCAACTCCTGTCTCACGACGGGCCACATGGGCGCGTCGCCGACGATTTCGTCCGTGCCGTATGCGCAGGATGCGGGAGCGCTCTCACCCATGATCCTCGCCACGGCGAGTGGGGAGCGTTCTGCTCCCAGTGCTGGCCCGACGCAAGGATGGCGTGAGACCGCTTCACGTCGTACTTCGTGCGTCCGGTGAGCTAGTCGACCCAGGTCGGGAGTGATCTGTCGACGTTCACGGGTATGCCCTCGACGTAGGTTTCGATCACCGTTGCGTCGCGTATCTCTTGTGCTGTTGCCGTCGATGGATCGATGTCGATGACCACGAAGTCCGCGGGGCTACCGGGTGAGAGTGGGACCGGTTCACGCAGAGCCCCGGCCGCTCCGGATGTGAACATCGCGAGGGCTTCGAGTCCGGTCAGTCGCTCACTTGCAGTGATGCCGTGCCGGTCGATCGCAGCGGCCATACCCCACAATGGATGCGGCGGCTCGACGGGACAGTCCGAGGATCCTGCGATGGGCACGCCGGCGTTCATCAGCGATCGGAACGGATAGACCCATCCCAGTCGTGAGGCACCGACACGGGACTCGATCCACTCCGACTCGGATGCCAGGAAGGCGGGCTGGACGGACGCTGTGATACCCATGCGTGCGAAACGCTCGATCTGGTCGGGTGCGATCACCGAGACGTGCTCCATGCGAAGATCCGCAGGGTCCGCACCCTCGGCGAGGAGTATCTCGAAGACGTCGAGGACCCCTTCAACGGCTCGGTCACCGATCGCATGTATCGCAACCATGCCTCCGAGTTCGAGACTGTGTCTGGCAACCTCGGTGTCCGCAGACGTCAATCGGAACGTGCCCTTCGTGTCGATGTCGCTGAACGGTCGGCACAACGCTGCAGTGTGGCCGCCGAGGCTCCCGTCGGAGAAGCGTTTGACGCCGAGCCATCTCAGGCGAGGCCCTGCTCCGCTCAGTGTCCTTGCAGACGAATCGAGTTGCCGCGGTGTATCGGCGATCGCAAAGCCACCGACCTTGATGGGGAGTCGCTGTGCAACACTTCGCCACAACTCGACCTCAGCTTCGAGCTTCTCTGAAGGTGATTCTCCGTAACCGATCATTGCTCCGATCGAGGTCAGCCCGAGCCCGGCAAGCCGATGGAGCGCATCGATGAGTTGATCTTCACCCACCCGTCCCCCTCGTTGAAGGGCCCCCGATATCAGACCAACCGCGGTCTCGCGCAGAACACCGGTCGGGGCCCCATCTCGGGCACGGTCGATGATGCCGCCCTCGGGATCGCGAGTATCCCGCGTGATCCCCGACATCGTGAGCGCCGTCGTGTTCGCAACGGCAATGTGCCCGCAGTAGCGGTAGATGACGGCGGGCCGATCGGGGATCGCAGCATCGAGATCTTCGCGTCTCGGCAGGCGACGCTCGGCGAGAGTCTCGTCGTCGAGTCGGGTCGCAACGACCGGTACGTTCGGGCCCAACCCGGCTGCATACGTCGCAAGTCGATCCTGGAGATCTTCGATGGTGGCCGCCGACTTCAAGGAACAGCCCTCGAGGAGTGCTGCGTACGGCACGGCGTGGATGTGAGCATCACGAAGGCCGGGGATGATCGTCGCTCCGGGGAACCGGTCCTCTGCGATTCCTGGACCTCGGAGATCCCGATGGGAGCCGACCGCAGCGACCACACCGTCATCGAGGAGGATGGCGGTGCCAGCGGTGCCGTCACCCGTCACGACGGCATCGGCAGCGATGAGTCGCTTCATGGCTCTATGAGGTGGGGAGGCATCCACGCCTCGACGATGGTGCGGAGCCGATCGTGGATGGCTCCGTTTGACGAGACTACGAGGCCTTTCGACGGGGTGGTCGGTCGCCCGAAGGGATCGGTCACGGTACCGCCTGCTTCTCGTACGAGGATGATGCCTGCTGCACCGTCCCATGGGGCGATACCGAGTTCCCAGTAGCCGTCATACCGGCCTGCAGCGACCCACGCAAGGTCGAGAGCAGCAGACCCCATTCGTCGGATCCCGTTGACCTCCCGTAGCACCTCTCGCAGGACGATCGAAAGAGACTCTGCGTAGATGTCGTGGTTGTACGGGAACCCGGTCGCAACGACAGACTTGTTGAGGTCGTCGACATCGGACACGGAGATGACGTGGCTGTTGAGGTGGGCCCCACCACCGAGGGTCGCGGTGAAGAGCTCGTCGCGAAGCGGGTCGAACACGACTCCGACCAGGCCGACATCTCCGTCGTAGAGTGCAACGGAGATGGACACGTGTGGAATCGAGTGGACGAAGTTCACGGTGCCGTCGAGTGGATCGACGATCCAGTGTCGTCCGGCGTGCGACTCGCCTCCACTTTCTTCCGCCATGATCTGATCGTCGGGCCGTTCCTCGACGAGGATGTCGAGGATCGCCTTCTCCGCGGCGTGATCCACAGCGGTAACTGGATCGAAGTTCCCCTTGTACCGGGGATTCTGTGGTCCGCCGAATTGTGCCTTGACGATCTCGGCTCCGGCGCGTGCAGCAGAGATAGCAACGTGAAGGTCATCCATGGCCGTGATGGTATCGGGTCTTGTGACCCGTCGGGAGAGAACAAGGCCACGACGCCTATGCTCCGCCGCCATGGTCGCTGTTGCGCTCGTCGCTCTTAGTTCTGTCCTCATGTGGGCATCGTTCCCTCCTCTCGGATGGGCGCCGCTTGCGTTCTTAGCTCCCGTCCCGTTCTTCCTCGCTATCCGTCGCGTCGAACGCCCGCTGATGGCAATCGCGCTCGGGTTCGCCTGGGGTGCCGCGTTCTTTGGTCTGTTGCTGAGCTGGCTGATGGTCCTGGGCGTCGTTGCCTGGTTCCCGCTCGCGATCCTCATGGGGTCGTTCACTGCTCTGTTCGCGTTCTGGATCTGGACGTTTCGACTGTGGCCGGGTTGGCGCTGGTGGCTGATCGCAGTTGGTGGATGGACCGTGATGGAGTGGGTTCGCGGTCGGTTCCCTTTCGGCGGGTTCCCGTGGGGCGATATCGGCTACCCGGCAGCCGGACTGCCCGGTGCGTCGGGTTCCGTCCAGTGGATAGGCCCGTCGGGGTGGACGGTGCTCGTTGTCGGTGTCGCGGCCGGTCTGGCACTCGTCATCGAATCCCGCAAGGAGTGGCGCCTGGTGGTCGATCCAACGGTGGTGACGATCCTCGTCATACTTGGCGGATTCCTGTTCCCGCCGGTGGCCGGTGCCCAGGTATGGAGAACGGCGATCGTCCAGGGTTCATCCCCGTGCCCCATGGTCCGATGCCAGAACGAGAACAAGCGCATCTACGAGCGTCACATGGAGCTCACCCGTTCGATCCCTGCCGGTGCCGTGGACTTCGTTGTGTGGCCGGAGAACTCGACCGGGACTCCGTACGATCCCGAGAGCAACCCAGCCGTCGAGGCCGAGATCATCGATCAGGCACAGCGGCTCGACGCCTACATCCTGATCTCGGGAACCAGGCTCGTCGGTGACAGCGAGTTCCTCAACGTCAACGTGCTCTACTCACCCCAAGGCGTCAAGGTTGGGGAGTACCTGAAGCGGCACCCCGTCCCGTTCGGGGAGTTCGTCCCCATGCGTAGCCTGCTCAACTTCGTGCCGCAGCTCGATCAGGTGCCCCGTGACATGGTCCGTGGCACCGACCCGGTCGTCTTCCCCACGGAGTTCGGTGAACTCGGATCGGTGATCTCGTTCGAAGGTTCCTTCGCACGCAGTGTCCGCTCCAGTGCCAGGGCCGGTGCCGACCTGATGGTCGTGACAACGAACACGTCGAGTTTCGGTGTGTCGGCAGCCTCGGACCAGGCGATCGGCATGGTGCGGGTCAACGCTGCAGCGATCGGGCTCGACACCGTCTATGCCTCGATCACAGGGAAATCCACGTTCATCAAGGCGGATGGGTCGGCCGGGAACCGCACCGGGATTCTCCAGGAGATCGTGACATACGGTAATGCCCAGTTCAGCGATGGAACCGAGACGATCTGGGTGCGGTTCGGGGACTGGCTTGCGTTCCTCGCCATGGCCGGGCTGGTCGTAGGACTGGCCGTGCCCGGCCCGAAGGGTGAGGACGCCGCGGGAGCGCCGATCCGTGAAAAGGGAAGTGGCCTTGCACGTTCCGCATAGTCGTGAGTACAATTGCAGCCGCCGAAACCTCCCGGTGTCGTAACCGCGCCCAACGCGCATAGAGCGATGCCTCATTTACAGGACCGAAGAAAGGCACACAATCTATGTCTGACATTCTGAAGGCATCGCGTCCCAAGGGCCGCTCCCGTCGTCCGAAGACCTACGACGAGGATCGCACCTGCGCGACAGCTGAATGCGATACCAGGCTCTCGCGGTACAACCGTGCCGAGTTCTGCCACACACACCGCCCGGTGCGGTACCCGCGCCTGCGCGGTGTGCTGAGCTCGGAAGAGTAGAACCCGCTCCGGTCACCGACCGGCTGGGAAATGAGATGGGGCGCCCCGCGGGCGCCCCATCTCTCGTTGTGGTGTGGGCTTCTACGCCTCGTACCTGGCAACTCCTTCGGCGAGGATGTCGATACCGCGGTCGAGGTCGTCCATCGAGACGTTCAGTGGCGGGATGAACCGGATGATGTTGCCGTCGGGGCCACAGTTGAGGATGAACATGCCGGCCTCGAAGGCGTGTTGAGCGATCGGCTTGAACGCGTCGGGGTCGGGCGTGTTGCCCTCTGTGACCAGGTCGATTCCGATCATGAGCCCGAGTCCGCGTACGTCTCCGATGGTCCGGTGCTGCTCCTTGAGTTCGTTCCAGCGGGCGAACGCGTGATCCGAGAGGGCACCGACGCCCGGAAGGACGTCGTGGAGCTCGTCGACCACGGCCGCTGCGGCCGCGCACGACACCGGGTTCCCTCCGAACGTCGTGCCGTGTGAACCGGGAAGCCACCGATCGAGGATCTCGGCTGAGGCTCCGACCGCCGACAGCGGCAGCCCGTTGGCGATCGCCTTTCCCATCACGAGTACGTCGGGCTTGAGGTCATAGACCTGGCTCGTGAACCAGTCTCCGGTGCGGCCGAACCCGGACTGGACCTCGTCGAGGATCAGCAAGATGCCGTGCTCATCGGCGATGGCTCGCAACGCGTGCATGAATTCGTGGCTGCCCGGGTAGTAGCCGCCCTCCCCCTGCATCGGCTCGACGAGGAAGGCTGCGATCTCGCCCGGCGTCACCTCGTAGCGGAACTTCATCTCGAGTTCACGCAGCGCGTAGGCGTTGGCCTCCTCCTGGGACATGCCCCATCCGAAGGGATGGGGGAACGGTGTCACGAAGACGGAGGGAAGGAGCGGGTGGTACCCCTGTCGGTACTTCGCCTTCGAGGTCGTGTACGTGACGGAACCCATGGACCTACCGTGGAAGCCGCCCCGAAAGACCATGATCCCTTGACGGCCGCTGGTCTTTCGAGCGAGCTTGACCGATGTCTCGACCGCTTCGGCTCCCGAGTTCATGAACAGGATCTTTTCGATCCCGTCGGGTGCGATACCGACGATGTTCTCAGCTGCATGGATGATCGGTTCGTAGAGGAAGGCACCTCCCGCATGCCACAGCTTGTTCAGCTGGGACTCTGCGGCGGCGAGGACCTTGTCGGGCCGGTGCCCGAGGTTGGTGACCGCGATTCCGCATGCAAAGTCGAGGTACTGCTTTCCGTTTGCAGCGGTAACCCAGCTGCCTTTACCTTCGGTGATCTCGATCTCGTTGTCGAAGGAGATCACCGGGGCGATGATGTCGTGAAGTCGTGTCTGGAGGTCTGTCATCTCGTATCTCCGGTGTCGATGGGGTATGTGAGCGCGCGGTGTTGGGTCCGCCTACGGAGCTGCGAAGAGATGACGGCGATGATGGCGCGGGGTCCGGTGCATACCGTGATGGTACCCGAAGCTGCCCATCGTCGGAGATGATGATCCGGTGTCGGGAAGTGTCTACTCGCCGGTGAACTCTGGTGGCCGTTTCGCCATGAACGCTGTGACAGCTTCGACGAAGTCGTTGGACTGGATGAAGGCAGCGTTCCACAGCGCAATGTGGTCGAGGGCTTCGTCGATCGACATCTCCCCTTCGGCCGCGAGTACCGCCTTTGCCCCCTGGACGGCGAGGGGAGAGTTCGCTGCGATCTCGGTCGCGAGCTGCGTGGCAACCTCGTGAAGCGCGTCGACGTCGGGGAGGACACGGGTGATGAGCCCCATCTCTCTTGCCTCTGTCGCCGTGAAGTCTCTGCCGGTGAACACGATGTCTGCAACGTATCCGGGGTTGATGATGCGGGGGAGACGCTGGAGCGTGCCGACGTCGGCGACCATGGCGATTTTCGTCTCGCGGACGGAGAAGACCGCGTCGGCGGCGGCGATCCTGATGTCGCATGCGGTGATCAGATCGATGCCGGCGCCGATGCAGTGCCCGTGGATCGCGGCGATCACCGGCTTCGGGCACTCTGCGATGGCGGTAAACGTCTGTTGCAAGCGTTTCACCGACCGATAGAGCGCTCTGCGCCGCCCGACGTCCGAGGTCGGAGGGTTCTCGTCGGATGGGTCGACGCCACCACTCATGAACATCGGTCCGAAAGCTTTCAGGTCGATCCCGACGGTGAACGACTGTCCCCGAGCCGCAATGACGACGACCCGTGTCTCGTCATCGTCCCCGAGAGCCTCCATGACCCTCGGAAGGTCGTCCCAGAACTCGGGTGCGAACGCGTTGCGCTTGTCTGGCCTGTCGAGCCACACGGTTGCGACGTGCCCGTCGAACTCGACGGTGAGAACGTTGGATGTGGGGATGTCGGTGCGAGTCATGGGGGAAAGGGTACTTGGTGACTTGGTGCTTGGT
>VAPL010349809.1_pt1 | contig 27653 bp, 24 predicted proteins | sample 3395061 | NCBI WGS metagenome assembly VAPL01 (sample SAMN08290444, study PRJNA428436) | hydrothermal vent metagenome | isolation source: Deep-sea hydrothermal vent chimney 2 | place: Pacific Ocean: Juan De Fuca Ridge | depth 2182 m m | reverse complement strand
AATTATTAATTATTATATCTTTATTTGAAACCACAATAGTTTCAGCAATTGTCCAGTCCCATTCGGTATCAATATCAAGCCCTTCCTTATGTGAATAGATAATTAAGGGTCGAAATTTTTCAGCATATACAGATTTATACTTTCGTAAATTTTCCGGGGTTATTAAATATATTGAACCATTAACTTCAAACGCAGGAGGAAGATCTTGAGAACGCATATGGAGACCACTACTATCAACAAAAGGAACCATAGCACCTGCATCTTTTTTAAAACACAGCATTGGGTTCGTTGATGCTGGTGATACACTAATAATTGTATTCCTGTCATTCTGTTCAAACAACTCAATGGCTTTTATAATTGAATTTTTACTTCGAAATGGAGAAGTAGGTTGTAATAATAAAAACCCATCAATATTTTGATATTCTTTTTCATACCAATCGAGGGCATGCAAACAAACATCAATTGTTGAGGCGGTATCAGATGCCAGTTCTGCTGGTCGTAACCAAGGCACCAAAACGTTTAATTTTTTTGCTACTTCAGCAATTTTGTTATCGTCAGTTGATACAAGTACGTCACAAACACCAGAGATACCTTTAACTGTGTTTATACTCCACTCTATTAAAGGTTTATCGCCAAGTATACGAATATTTTTTCCTGGTACACGCTTTGAACCACCACGTGCTGGTATTAATGCAAGCACTTTCATAATTTAAGGAAGTTATCTAAGACCTTTAAACCAATCTCTCCACTTTTTTCTGGATGAAACTGACAGCCATAAATATTTTCTCGGTTTACAACTGCAGAAATAGGGATACCCCCATAGATACAGTCTGCAACTCTAACTTGATGTTCAAGCGGTATTCCCATATATGAGTGAACAAAATAAACAGCTTCTCCCGGATTAATACCGTGAAGTAGTGTTTGTTGCCAATCATTTCCTATGTTACTGGTAACTAATTCATTCCAACCAATATGTGGTAACTTTTGTAGTTTTCCATCAGTATTTTTTGAAGGGATAGACACAACTCGTCCAGGTATTAAACCTAACCCAGTGTTAATACCAAATTCTTCACTTTCATCAAATAACAATTGCATACCAAGACAGATCCCAAAAATAGGAACCCCCTTTGCAGCGACTTTCTTAATGACTGTAGTTAATCCGCGACGATCTAATTCAGCTATCCCGTCAGCAAACGCTCCAACTCCAGGCAAAACAATTTTTGAAGAATTAAATATAACATCAGGATCTGAAGTTAAAGTAACTGATGCACTTAAATGTTCAAAACCACGTTGTACACTTAATAAATTACCTATCCCATAATCAATAATGGTAATCTTATGCATGTCTGTAACTTCTCACATCAATACCTACAGTTTTTGCATAATGACGAATGTCTGCAATAGTGGAGCGGTTGTAATGCAGGATATCAGCCATTGCGACTGCATCTGCCCCACATTCTTTAATAACTTCAAATATATCTTCAGCTTTTCCCATACCACCACTAGCAATTACGGGTACTGATACTTCCTGAGTAACTGCACGTACAAGGTCAATGTCAAATCCTTTCCGAGTACCTTCATGATCAATTGAAGTCAATAGAATCTCACCCGCACCAAGCTCAACACCTTTTTTTATCCATTCAATAACATCAAGCCCAGTTCGCTCACGCCCATTATCGGTAAAAACCTCCCACCTCTGGTTGTCAATATGTTTCGCCTCAATAGACAAAACCATACACTGACTACCAAACCGCCGTGCAATATCATTAATAAGTTGTGGATTAGAAACCGCGGCAGTGTTTATAGCGACTTTATCTGCACCACAACAAAGAATTTTTCTAGCATCGCCAACAGACCGTATTCCGCCTCCTACTGTCATAGGAACAAAAACATTCTCAGCAGCACTTTTAACAATATCGCTAAGATTATTACGCCCGTAAAGACTCGCAACACTATCTATATAAATTAACTCATCTGCACCTTGCTGGTAATATCGTATAGCATATTCATTTGGAGAACCAATCACTCTTAATCCTTCAAGATGAACTCCTTTAATTAAATTTGACCCTTTAACATCTAATCTTGCAATAAGTCGAGATTTTGTCATTTATCGATGTATAACCTCTTCTTCATCGCCCCAAACAGTATATTTTAATTCCCACTCACCATTACTTTTAATCCAAAGATGATCAGAACGCCAACTATCTATCACGTCATTAAATTCGTTCTCAGTAATAGAACAATACCCAAGAAACTCATCAAAATTCTTACGTGGAAACTCACCATCATATCTTTTTACTAATGCAACCCCTTCTTCACGATCAATTTTTTTATCTCTAATTTCATGTGCAGTATCTGATGTTGCTCGACCAATCCCAAACTTTATAAAACCCAAATAATAATGATACCCATCAAACCTATCATCAAGACTTGCATATTTTGAGTATGTACCTTCAGTTCTGTCATCATTTACCATAAAACCAGTATTTTCTTTGGCGTAGTAAAAATTTTCTTGTGGATCCCAATGCTTATAATATCCAAAAAATTGAATTGTAGTATTATTACGTTTTAAATCTTCATATTTTGGTGGCATAAATGGCTTTAAATCTGCCAATGAAATTCCATGCTCCACCCAAAATTCAGGGGGCATTCCAGAGAAATAATGTTCATCTTGATCTTCAACTGTACGATCTGGTCGAAAAGCGTTTTTCATATCACCACCATATTCGACTTCACCATTTTCACCATACATAACAAGTGACACATCATATTTGACAGCCATATGCAAAGGGAAATTTGCTTGACCATAGATAAATGGTTGGAATGGATCGCCAACATATTTAAAGGATAGTTGAGTTAACTCTCGTGTAACTTTCGGATTTGGCCTAGCAAGAATGTGGTTAAAGCCAGAGTCAATAAATGCATCAAGATTACGTCTTCCAATTTCTGTTGGGCGAAGTGGTGACCATGTAACGGTTAACGGGTTCATGTTGTATTTGTATTTAAGTTGATGAGCGACAAAACTACCATCTTTACCACCACTGCACGGTACTATCACATCATAATCCCCGTTAGATTTTCTATGGCGATTACATAATTCAACTAATTCTTTTTCTCTGTCTTCCCAATTAACTGTCTTTTTATATTCAGCGTAGTTGCAAGCAGAGCAAACTCCTTCTTTGTCAAATACAATTCGAGGTCGTTGATTTGATATTGTACACTTTTTGCAGAACTTCACCTCTAGAGGTAAGTTATACTTTTTTACTACATCCCATTTCTTCATAATATCGAATCCTAATAATTTCTTAACGTTACAAAAGTTCCAAACTAATACTCAGTTAAATTTATTTAAAAATATTTTTTTTAACATTCCCTATGCTCAAATATCCTATATCAACATTCACAGCAAACATACAAAATACTCACATAAAACGGTTCGAGAAATTATATAACAATCTCATTTTTTATGTTTTGCTTCAGAAAGTACAGTTTCGCTCAACCCATTTGCTTTTTTATAATCATCTGGATGCCCTACATCAAGCCATGGCTCATGCATTGGATACACGATAGTTCGTAATTTTTTTGCTTGCAGTCTGTTGAATAAAGTTGGCATATCGCAATGCTCACTCTCAGGTAATATCTCAAGAACTGAAGGATTCAATACATACACACCTGCATTGATATGATTTCGCGAAATAGGTTTCTCCTCAAAACCAACGATATCTACACCCTTAGTATGAACAACACCGAACGGATGTTGCCATTCATGTAAATGAACAGCCATTGTTGCCATCGCATCATGCCGACAATGAAAATCTAGTAATTCACTATAATGAATATCGGTTAAAACATCACCATTTGTAACTAAAAATGGAACATCAGGTTTTAAATCTAACAATCCAATTGCACCCGCTGTTCCGAGCGGTTCTTCTTCTCTAAGATAGTCGATTTTTATTTGCCAACGACTCCCATCTCCAAAATAATCCTCAATCATGTGACCCAGATAATGTGTCGCCAGAACAAAATGCTGAAAACCTTCTGCTTTGGCTCGCTCAATTATATGTTCAAGCATTGGTTTGCCCGCAACAGGTAATAAAGGCTTGGGACAGTTTTCTGTATGCGGTCGAAGTCGTGTTCCTTTACCTCCTGCCATGATAATCATCATGTTAGGACGTTGACCTGGTGTCATCACTTCATCCAGCAAATGTAAACCAACTATATGTCTATCTTGATCTACCACAGGTAGTTGGTGAACAGTATTGGCTTGCATTAATTGCAATACCATGTCCCGACCAAACTGAGGTGGAACGACCAAAGGTTCACGATAAATAATAGAATCTATGGAGTGATTCAAATCTAAACCACGCAATAATCCACGTCTAATATCACCGTCAGTTAGTATACCAATAAAGCCCCCATCATGAGAAACGATCAATACTATCTGTAAGCCTGTTTCATCAAGGTTGTAAATTGCCTGCTGCATAGTAGCATCAGGGGGCAATATGGCATCTTTCCAGTTTCTTGCAGTGATCACTATTTTAAAACTCTTAACTTCTTTCTTTTAAAAGCTGAAATGCTTCTGCGGACATGAAACCAGAGGCAGCACCACGCAAAGTTGCCTGTGCGCGTACAGCCTGCTCACTTCTAGGAAAAGGAAAATCACCCATTTCTGATTGATATATCGACATAAGTTGTATCTTATCCTCCATATGCGCACTTATATTCACAAATATATTTGGAGAAAAAATTTTATCTGGACGCAATCCAAAATCTGTCTCCGATATTGTTTCATAAGACAATACACGTTGTATTGATGGATAACGAAACCATTTCGCACAAGACATCGTAATGTCAAAAACAATTCGGTGATCAGTATGCACATCGGAATAATGAGGTAAATATATTTCCTGAGGTTTATACTCATTGAATATTTTAGAAAACTCTTCAATCAACTGATTCACCGGCAATGTATCAAGTTGTGCTGGAGGCAATCTGAGATTGTAAACCACATTGAACCCAACTAATTTTGTAATTTGTGCTATTTCTGACTTACGTTCCTGTACCCGCTCTAATGACCAACCTTGTTGTTCTGAGATATCGGTAACAATAAGCCATGCCAACTTTGCACCTTCTACTTTGCGACGTAACAAGGTTCCACCACAACCAAGAATTTCATCATCAGGATGAGGCGCAATAACAAGTATTTTATTTGACATTAGTAAGTAATATCCTTAATCAGTAGTTTTTCATCGATCGATATTGACCCTAATATCTCTGCAATACGGATGGAAGATTTTCCATCTCCATAAGGATTATTACATTTATTAATATTCTCTCGATACTCATTGTCATAAATAGCTCTATGGAGTGCCGACTTAATTGCATTAACATCATGAGGAACAAATTCAACATTTTCACAATGTAAACGTCCTTTTTGACGATTACCTACATTGACTACTGGCAACCTCAACAAAGGGGCCTCCATAATTCCAGCACTTGAATTTCCAAGCATACAACTTGCCTTGCGCATTAAATTAACAAATTCAACACGAGGGATATTTTTAGCGGTATACAGATATGGTAAATGCTCATATTCATGGATTGCACGAATAATTTGTTGCCCACCGGCATCTGAATTAGGAAAACTTAGAATGGTTTTTATTCCCATTAATTTTATTGCTTCTAAAGTTTGTTTCATCTGCCAATATGCCTGATCAATTTCACTCGAAATCACATGTTGAATCAGCAAAATTAAAGGCTCACCTTCCTCTATCGAAAAATTTAATCGAATAGTCAATTCTTTAGCCGACAATACTGGCACTTCTAACAGTCGATCAAGACCTGGGTTTCCCGTGTTATGAATACGAAATGGTTGCTCACCTAACCTAATAACTCGTTCATAACTTTCCTGGTTTGTTACAAAATGTAAATGTGCTAGTTTTGTAACTGCATGCCTAACCTGATCATCCACATTACCAACCACCTTATCACCACCAGCAATATGAGCAACTGGAATATTCATATATGCACCGGCAAGTGCTGTTGTCATAGATTCTTCCCTATCACCTAAAACAATTAAAAAATCAGGTTTTACTCGGCTAATAGTCTGAACCAGTCCTTGGAGTTGAATAGCCAAACCTTTAACTCTTGATGATGCACCATCTGAGTTGATAAGACTTTCTATTTCATCTGCAATAAAAAAACCATCTTCCTTTATTTCATTTATTGTATAACCATAAGCATCCGCAAGATGTGCACCAGTAACCGCAACTTCCAATTCCAACAAAGGATGGGTATCAATTGCCTTAAATACTGAGGATATAATATCGTAGTCCGAACGAATACCAGTAACACCAAGAATTTTTCTTTTCTTATTCATCGCGTTAGTGTTTTGATCTTTATGTGATTTCGCCATTTATCTCCACAATTAAAAATAATATCAAGTGCTGAGAGATTATTAACAAAATCTAATTTAGGAAATTGTTGTAAATACGATCCTAGTAACTCTGGTGCCCTGTAAATTATCTCAATACCTGCTTCTTTGAAAGCCACTTCATCCAGATAATTATGCCCTCCTATTCCAGATATGTATTTTGTTGCTCCCGTTTCAAGACAGAGGTTAAGAATTAATTCGGAGCCATTTCCTTCTGCATTCATTTCACTACTACGAAGAGTCGGTATATCTATCCCTAGCCAGTTAAACATTTTTTCCATAATTGATATATTTAACTCATTCAAATAGTTCCACTCTTGAGAAAATATTTTTTCCATTTCATCCATGTAATGACTAAAAGCATTGGCTTTTCGATAATTTTGCAATAAAGTCGACCAATGTTTCTTTTTCCAATTAAGATTATTATTAATTTGTACATCAATAATTTTTTGTTTACTTTTTTGTTTAACTGGTACCGTAAGCCAAAGTGGACCATTCACAGTATTTATTTGATTTCTATTCTGAAGCCCATTTTTTTGAAAATCCACAGAATCCAGAATAATAAATATATTACTTTCCTCCGCCTTCAAAAAATATGGAAGCCAAGGAATATATTGAGGTTGATGAATACTGATAGTCTTATTCGTCACTCATACTATCCAGTGTTTCTTTCAAAGAACATACTACATATTCCGCATCATCTTCATTCATTTGCGGATGACATGGCAGACATACATGCCGTGAAAGCAACGCTTCACTGCGTGGGAGATCACCGGGCTTGGTACCATATATTTCGCGAAAAAATGGTTGTAAATGAAGAGCTGGCTGATAGGCCGAATCTAATGATACTCCATGCTTTTCTTTCATTTTTTCTATCACAACATCACGAATCTTATCTGAGTTAAGTAATAATGGAACCTTCCAGTATGAGGAAGCACTTATCTCATCTGGGATAATCAATTGAACTCGATTGTCATTTTGGAATTTACTTTTATATATCGCGGCAATTCGTTGACGGACATCAAGAAACTCTTCAAGATGACTTAGTTGAACTCGACCAAGTAACGCAGCCATTTCAGTCATCCTGACATTTCTGCCGGGAAGATTATATTGTTCTGTTCCTGCTTGCATGTCTCGGCCTCGGTGCTGGAGACTTCTTGCGTAAGCAGCAACTTTATCATCGTTTGTTGTAAGCATACCGCCTTCTCCTGAAGTCATAACCTTAGTAGGATAAAAAGAAAAACATCCCACATGACCAAATGTTCCCGCTGCCTTACCATTTCGCTTAACCCCTGGCGAATGTGCCGCATCTTCAATAAAGAATAAGTTCTTCTCATCACAATAATTTCGAATACTATCAACTTCAGAAGTAATGTATCCTGCCATATGTACTAAAATTACACCTTTTGTATCAGGTGTTGTTCTGTGTTTAATTTCTTCCAAATCAAGACAGAAAGTTGACTCTGATATTTCAGCAAAAATAGGTGTAGCCCCTGAAAGATGAATAGCCATCCCCGTAGCAACAAATGTCTCTACCGGTACGATTACCTCATCACCAGCCCCAATACCATGTGCACCAAGAGCCACTTCTAGTGCTGCAGTACATGAACTCATAGCGACCGCATATTTTACACCAATCATATTTGCAAAATCATTTTCAAATGCTTGCACATTTGGCCCCATGCTCAATGCGCCATCAAGGATATGATCGATTTCCTGATGAATATATTTACGGTCGACCTCAGTAAAATGGGGTTCAGCCATATTTATCTTACGCATTCGCCTCACCTTTCACAAAACTTGCTTTTTTAATCTGCACATAAGCTTTAACTGTACTTGGTAAATCATCAGGGCAAAATTTGAATAATTCCTTTGCCCTCCTGATATCAAAAACAAAATCACCCTGGGGTGCAGGTTTGTTTGATAGAATAATTTTACTAGATGAACTAGCTTCATCACATATCAATTTTGCTAACTCACATGTACTAATAATATAGCCAGAACCAATGTTGACCGGAGTGTAATTCGTTCTGCCAGTGTAGTTCAGAGACGCCAGAAGCACCTCTACCCCTTGCTCAACAGATAGATAATCCCTACGAATAATTCCCTGAGAAAAAAGTTCAATGGGTTCATTCCTAAGTGCACGATCAATTATGTAGTCAATAATACCTCCTCCCTCAATGAACCCACTAAAACGAAGAGATAAATATGTCCCACCATATTTTTTTTGAAACCATCGCAGCCATGATTCACTATTTAGTTTACTACATGCATATGCCGACCCAGTTGACTGTAACTCAAAATTTTCAGTTACTGCAGTATGATTAACATCGCCATAAACCACCTGAGATGAAGCAAAAATCAATTTATTAACTTGATTCGCACAAGCTTGTAGTAATCTTACAGTCGTTGCTTCATTTACCATTAAGAAGTGCCACTCGTCTTCGCCCGCTCCTATAGTTGCACCTGCCAAATGAATGACTGTGTCAACATCATTTATATCGCTTAATTGAAGACCATCCCGAGCTATATCTTGCACAACCCAGGTAACATTCTCACTTAAATTGATATACTTCGGTCTTGTATTGCGATCAATGGCTATAACACAATACCCTAAAGTATCTAACCGCTGGACAAGACGAATACCAATAAAGCCAGCTGCGCCTGTTACCAATACACTCAATAGTTACACCTTGCCTTTAAGCACCAGATGGTATCTTGAAGTAAACTCACCATGCATGACACTTTCTCGACGAATTAGATTACATTCAACAAAATCAAAGAAATCTCCAAATAGAGACTGGATCATTGAAAAATTAAAATAAAGTTGAACAGTCCCATTTTCATGGCTCGTCCCAACCACCTCCTCGCCACTAAATTCACGACAGTGAGCTGAATCGTTCCCGGAAATAAGATCACAATAAAATAGTCCATTGGGTTTGATTATTCTTGCAACTTCAGCACATGCCTCTTTTGCTATCTCAAACGACATACTATCCAACACACCATGGCTTATAACATAATCAAAAAAAGCATCATCCCAACAAAGATTCCGAACATCACCTTGTATAATTTTTTCACCCACATTATTCATGCCATTACAGACAGCCCATTCAGAAGCAAATGCAACTGCCTCGGTTGACAGGTCAACGCCATATGCATCGAGCCCCATGGCATTACAATAAATTATGTGACGCCCTATTCCACACCCTAAATCAAGAATACGTGGCACTTTTGTCGACGCATGAACATTTTCATACTTATCCAAAGAAACTTGCTTTCGAATATTTTTTGATACAAAGCGAATAATTTCTTCATGTGGATAAAAAACAAAATTGTCTTTATTATTGTATGACTTATTCCACTCTGACTTGCAGTCATCCATCTTAAATCCCTTATCAATTAAATATTAACAATATCTCAACTCTTAAAACTATGAAAAATAGATATTATATTTACTTCTTACAACTCAATTAATTCATTAGCAATAAAATCACGAGATGCTTTTCTACCTATGATCTCATCCCAATAAATTGGAGAAATACCAGTGCCTGGTCGTTTTACAGTAAGGTTGTCTTCATCAAAGACTTCGCCTATAGCAATATGTTTTGCGGCAACAAGGGATTTACGTGCTACTAACTTATTTTTCAGTTCACTCGTACTTGGCCGCTTAATACCGTCACCTAACGCCTGTTCAATATTTCTAATAGCATCAACCATTGCTTTGAGTTCATCAGGTTCGAGGCTAGCCTTATGATCCGGTCCTGGTAAGTTTCGGTCTAATGTGAAATGCTTTTCAATCACTGTTGCTCCCAATGCAACTGCAGCGATGGCAACTTCAATTCCTTGTGTATGATCAGAGTAACCAGCATTAACACCAAAAGCCTTACTAATGGTTACTATGGCATTTAGGTTTACATCCTTCATCGGTGTTGGGTATTCTGTATTGCAATGTAAGATTGTGATTATATTTCGTGGTGTACCAGCTTCTTCTAAAATATGCAGTGCGGCTTCAATTTCGCCAAGTGTAGCCATCCCAGTAGAAAGAATAACCGGCTTTTGATACTGGCCAATATGTCTAATATATGGGAGATTCGTTATCTCACCAGAGGGGATCTTAAATCGATCAATTCCAAATTCAACCAGCATATCAATACTATCAATATCAAAACCAGTCGAGAAAAATAGAATACCTCGTTTCTGACAATACTCGATTAGAGATTCATGCATCTCCCTGGTAAGCTCAAGCTTGCGAAGCATGTCATAATGTGATTCATCAGTGCCAGCACCTTGTTTCTGATATTCAGCTTTACTTGCTTGTGGTATTGCCAGTTTATCAGCATTAAAAGTCTGGAATTTGACCATATCGGCACCAGAATCAACGGCGGCATCTATTAATTGCCTTGCTAGATCCATATTACCGTTATGATTTACACCCGCTTCTGCAATAATAAGTGTTTTCATTCTTTTATCTTTAAACGTTCAGGTAACCAAGTTTCAGCGACACAATCAGTCAAAACATTTTGTCCCATCCCTATCACACAATGCTCACCAATATGGATACATTGACGTACACTGCAATTACTACCAATAAAGGTGCCAGAACTGATTGTTACTCCGCTATTTATAGTTGCAGTAGTAGCAATATGACAGTGGTCAGCAATTACTGAATCATGTTCAACCAGTGATTGAGTATTGAGAATACAGTTTTTGCCTACACTAGCCCCAGCATTAACAATGGCTCCATGCATCACAATGGTACCCTCACCAATTTTTGCATGTTTTGAGACATATGCATTTGGTGATATCACAAGCTGTAACTTTCCACCATTTTGCATAACAATATTAAAAAGTCTTTCTCTTTGTTTATACGTCTTAATTTGACCAATCGTTATAAGTACATTTGGGTACTCTTTTAATAATTCGGGTATATTATTATCTATGCCAAGAACGGGATAACCCAGGATATTTGTTCCAACTTCTTCAGGTAAGCCGACTAGTCCAGCCACCTTAAATAAACCATTCTGTTCAATAACATCAATACAAGCACGTGCATGACCTCCAGCCCCCAAAAGTAAAATAGGTTTTTTTCTCACAATTTTTATTTCATAGCCAACGATGCACTACTTGGTAAATTAATCAAACGTTGAGCCAAAGATGTTGCAACAGGCAGCTCCATTTGAGGGCAACCCCTGTAAGGAGTAAGATGATTCAATAATTTCCAAACAGGACGTGTCATTAGTCCAACGTTATTAGTCTTATCAAGTATTTCATCACGGTGAGTAGCAACAGAATCATTTAACAGTATTGTTTGCAACCAGAAATTACTACTTGTCCTTTCAGACTCGCCAACAAGATTTACATTCGGAACATTACTGAATGCATTTTGATAACTTGTAAATAAACGACGTTTTGATGCAAGAATATCTGGTAGCTGTTCCAGTTGAGCACAGCCTAGTGCAGCATTGATATTTGGCAAACGATAGTTATATCCTACTTCATCATGGACGTATTCCCAGCGATGAAGCATTTTAGCAGTTGTTGTTAAATGCTTTGCACGTTTTGCCAGCACAGAGTCATTGGTAATGATTGCACCACCACCACCTGTAGTTATAGTTTTATTTCCATTAAAGCTCAATATTCCCATTAATCCAAATGTTCCGGTATGCTTACCATTTACAGTACTACCAAGCGACTCAGCAGCATCTTCCACTAATACTAAGTTAAAATCTTGAGCAACAGACATTAAACCTTGAATATTTACCGGATGACCAAACGTGTGCATAGGAACAATGGCTCGTATTACTCGCCCCGTTTTTTTGTTTACACATAGTTTGTTTAGCATCTCCGTTTCGACGTGCAGATATTCACGTAATACTGTTGGATCTAAACCTAAAGTATCATATTCACTATCAACAAAATGAGGGGTTGCATCACAATAAGCGACGGCATTAGCAGTCGCAACAAAAGTTAAAGCTGGAATCAAAACCTCATCCCCAGCCTTAACGCCTGCGAGTAACAATGCTACATGTAACGCGGCCGTTCCATTAACAACGGCAATAGCATGACGAGCACCAGTAAATTCTTGTAAATCAGATTCAAAACGATCTACATATTTCCCGACCGAAGAAACAAAAGTGGAATCAAGGCAATCCTTTAAATATATCCATTCATTACCGTTCAAACTTGGTTCATGTAACACAGCAGTATCTGCATTAATTGCAACTTTTATCGCATTAATGATTTGTTGACTAATTGTGATTTCTGTAACCACTCTATTTAAATATTATAGATATCTGATTTGTATGAGGCTAAATGAGATAACTCGCTAAACCAATCAATAGTCTCTGCCAAGCCACGACGAAATCCATCAAGACCACCATACTGAGGTTGCCAGTCCAAAACTTCAAGTGCTTTAGCATTTGCAGCCCAAAGTCTTTCGACCTCACTATTTTCTGGGCGTAAGCGCTGCTCATCAGAAATAATATTTATCTCAACCCCCATAATTTCGGCAATATATCGTGCCGTATCACCAATAGTAACCTCAAAATCACTACCTATATTAATAACTTCACCAATACTTTTTTCTGAATCTAAAGCAGCAATAAAACCAGCAACAGTATCAACTACATAATTAAAATCACGCGTAGGGTGTACAGAACCCAATTTAATTTCGCGACTCCCATTCGCAATCTGAGTAATGATTGTTGGAATCACTGCACGTGCAGATTGTCGCGGGCCATAAGTATTAAAAGGTCTTAAAATTGCAACCGGTGTACAAAAGGATAGAAAGTATGACATTGCAATTTGATCCGCACCAATTTTACTAGCCGAATAAGGTGACTGACCTTGCAATGGATGATCCTCTGTAATCGGCACAAATTTAGCAGTCCCATATACTTCACTCGTTGAAGTATGCACCACTTTACTGACACTAAGGTCACGCGCAGCCTGTACAATATTTAAAGTACCTTTTACATTAGTATCAATATAAGTATCCGGCGAATGATATGAATACGGAATGGCAATCAATGCAGCAAGATGTAATACAGCATCACAACCTTTCATAGCCGTACGTACTCCATGTGGGTCACGAATATCTCCAGCAAAAATTTCAAACTTCCCTTTAACATCATCACCACAATGATCAAGCCAACCCCAGGAATTAAAAGAGTTATAGAGCACAAAGGCGCGCACCTCATGTCCAGCTCGAACTAATGCTTCTGTGAGGTGTGAACCAATAAAGCCATCAGCACCTGTTATTAGAATATTCATTTAAACGTCACACCATATTAGTTTATGTAAAACAATCATTAGGTTCTAAATTGTCTCCCTAGTCGCACAATTGGTGATAGTAATTTCTTTATGAGCATAACCAGTTTTAACAGTTGAACCGTATAAAAAAGCCGAAATGATTGCTTCTTCTTACTAGTCACAGAGGGATTTTCAAGGTTTAATGAAAATATATTTTTATCAATTGAACTAATATTAAAACTTTCCCTATCTGAAAAAATTGTCGCATGTTTAGGATATTCAATTAGTTGATTTAGTTCCATATCCTTAATCGATTCTATATATTCATTAGACCATTCGTCATATCCGTAAATACATGAATCAGGAAACATTCCTATCAGAATCACATCATGTTCTTGATTTGTATTATTTGGTAACCGTCCATGCCATGTCCGATTAGTAAAAACACTAACATCTCCTTTATGCGACGAAAGTGGGGAAAATAAAAAACGTAAAGGCGATACTAATTTATGACTTAATTCCAAACCTAATTTTTTAAGACTATCAGGAATCCAATGTGATGATGGTAAAAAAAATGTAGCACCAACACCCTGAATATTATCATCTAGTGATATCGCAATTGAAACCTGACCAACTGCATCCTGATGTAAATATAACCCGGATTCTCCCGGGCAAGAACGTCGAAAATGAACTCCCCATATTTTATAACCATCATTCATTACACTAGTTAAAATTTTTTTAAGGGCATTATCAGATAATATCTTATTTAACAATTCTGAAATTCGAGGGTTATGCTGTGGCAACCTTCGAACCCCTTCTCCACCGTGAATTGCGCGTATATGATCATCATGGTCTTGTGGAAGTTTTAAATATGCGCGCTTGGACAAATCACTTAATTCGTTAATTTCGCTTTTTTCTAATATAGATGATCCTATATTTACAAAACCTTGTTGCTTCAACGTGTATATATTCTGATTAACATCCATAGTATCGTCCTATATGAAAATATTGAGTATTAACAATACTTTGTATTATTTAATATTAGATATTAATCGTTGCATAAGTATTCGCATATATTTTATACCCTCTCCCAAAGGGAGAGGGGGCTATGATGCGAATACTTACTACATAGGCAGCAGCAAAGGATACCGTCTTCTATTCAAAAAAAGAGCGGCTGAATTTTTTATTCCGTTTGATACTTTCTAAATCAAGAGTAGCTCGATCTATTAATGACTCGCCTTTTTTTAGCGGTTTTTTTGATGTGCCAATATTTCTCATTTGATTACAAACTAATTCATCAGGATTTAAGTGGGTGCGTAAGGTGGAAGAAAAATGATTTCCAACTTTCCTTCCAGTGACGCTATATAGTCCATCACTTTTTTTGATTTGTGTACTGGGTGGCCATCCACGATAAGAAAGATAGATGTTTTTCTATTTTTTAAAAATTTCTGAAAACACTCAACACATTTATCGGCTGTAAATTTCCCTTTATAAACGTGATACCAAAAACCACCTTTATTGGATAGTGCTGAAATAGCATTAATGGACTGTCTTTGGCCACTGGTTTTGACAACAGGTGTTTTTCCTTTTTCTCCCCATGTTCTTTGTAGTGGATCATCGGAACGAATTGAGGCTTCATCTAACCAAAATATCTCGGAACCCTTATTTTTAGCGTATTGTTTAACTTTAGGGTGAACGACTTCAACCCATTCTTTAACCGCTTTTTCATCTCTCTCATAAGCTCGCCGCAGCGACTTTTGCGGCGTTAGCCCCAATCTCTTAAGTAAGTTGCCAACACCTGACAGGCTCATATCGATGCCAAATTTATCTTTTATCAAGTTAGTCACAATTTTACGTGTCCACAAACCAAAATCAAAACCGTATTGGCGTGGATCACCGCCTAATATCCAACGCTTTACTTCTTGTTCTTCAAGCGGAGATAGAAATCTATTGCGGCCAGATCGGGCTTTAGGAGCCAGAGCATTAATACCTTTTTCTCGTGCAATATTTAGCCACCTAAAAACCGTTCTATCTCCTAATCCAAAGTATCTAGTTACTTCGGCTACCGACTCGCCATCAAAGACTCTTTGAACGGCCAATTTTCGGATAAGATGTTGCTCTTCTGTACTAATTTTTCTGGCATCATATTTCATGCTTTATATTATATATAAAATTTCTATACTTGTGTATCTTTTCATACTGTACCGTTAGTATGCAATGATTAATAGCAATTGATTAATGTGATGTTGATTAAAAAATATCAACCAAGTTTTTTTAAGTAACTTTTCCATTGATTAGGCCAATCATCACTTACCCATGCAAATTTATGACAAAACCTATTTATCACTAAAATTCGTTCTTGATTCTTCATCCACAACTCAGGCGATTGTTTAAATTTAAGTATTTCTCCAACTAATGAACTAACGTCTCTGTGCACGACACCATTGAACTCAAGCTCTTTAAAATCAGCTTGGACCCATTTCTCTTCCCGACAATAAGTTCTAGGCCAATAAATCATTGTTGGAATACCTGATGAAAGACATTCTAAAAATCCTGTGCCAGGCTGATCCCAAACTACGACGTGACAGCGTTGTAAAAGTTCATAAGTTAATCCTTTGTCCAATTGCTTTTCACAAGAATATAACGAACCACCTATAACTTTCATTTCTTTTAACGTGTTTCTAAGTAAACCAATAGTCGTAGTATTATAAGGCTTGTGAAGTAAATTTACCCCATTCTCAGATGACTGTCGAACTATTGAAAGTAAAAAAGACGACATCTCCTTAATTAAATCAATCCTTGATGATGAAGCACCTTGTGGAGCACCAGTAAAGCGCTTTACCATATTGGGCATCAAAAGAATATCGTATTGTTTACTTCTATTAACATCTAATCTACGCCAATACCTCTTACGCCCAGTTAACCATGGACTTGGCAAAGGTGTAACCAACATTTTTTTATTAGGGATACTTTTCGAAAGCTTTGTCCATCCCCAACTCACAAACTGATCTATTCCATAATACTCGAGTTCATTAATTACACTTACATCCTCAAAATAACCATAATGACCACCATGTTGGTAATCAACAACAAAGAATCCTTTCTGTTTTGCTGCTGCAATAACATATTCTGAACGAGTGCACCTTCCACTTGTCATTAATACTTTCTTATTCTCAAAGCCTTGAAGAGAATACAAAGCATGAGATAGATTATTTGATATAGACTCCAGTAAAGTTGATGGATAATAAATCTGCAAAAATTCACTTAGAAGAACTATTGCATTGTTTTTTTCTGATTCATTTAAACCATTTAAATTAAAAAAATCGTTTAACTCTTTAGAATCAACAAATTTTTTAGATAGTAATTTCTTTCGAAATATAATGTTTTTAGGCTTTGCATCTAACTCCCATTTTGGACTAACATCCTCAAAAAATCGAGTATAAAACCCATGATCTATCAATGTTTCCTGTGCATTTGCCATAGTTAATGCGGGGAACCGTGATAATGGTAATCGATTTAAAAATCGCAATAGTATTTTTTTTATTATTACGGAAAATGTTCTTTTATATAATTGCGACAGATTATTTTTAAAATCTACCTGAGACTTATATATAGGTCTATCGGGTACTGATTCAGATTTCGGCAGCTGCCAAATACCACCAATAAAACCAGTTATTGATTGATTGAATACTGGGTTATCCACTGCACATTGTTGAAACTCTTCAACTGTATCAAGGGATGGAAACAAGGCTTGTTTTGGTATAGTCAACTGACCAGGGACAATATCAATTGCTTTTTTTACTCTGATCAGACGATCCAAGAAACAATGAAGCAATGGAACCAAAGCTCGACGTACAAGTATGCTAGCAACAGATTTCGTTAGACCAAACTCTTCCACCAATTTAACTGACAAACGAGAAATATAAATTTCATATAAATTGGAATATATATGTGATAATTCCAGCACTTCCTCTTGCGAAAGTATCACTCCTGGATTTGACTCCCCTGGAAATATTGCAAATTGTGTATTATTATGAGCTTCTGCTAGTAATGGTATATGTAGAATTTTACTAGGCATATAAGTTAGAACTGCTCTGCTATATAAAAAATTCGTATCAGTACAATGCAAATTTTGATTAAAAAAATGTAGTTACTCTTTCTCGGTATTGCACTTAACTATTTAGTTACATTAAAAAATTGACACATAAAACTATACACCGCATATAACAGCAGTTATGAAAATTTACTTTAACTCAACGACCAACAAAAAGTTTTTCAACAAATCTTACAGATAAGTCTGACGATAAAAATAATTTAACTGTATCCTCACCAAGATAGCGAGTTAAGATTTTTTTAAATTTAATAAATAACTCATCATCTAATGAATTCTTCCAATTAGTCATTCGTTTAATATCAATTGGTAATTTTGGGTTAAACCCACCAAAACCAAGAACGTGTTGATTACAGTTTGTACAATAAAATGATTCACTAGGCTTTTCTAAGGAAATATTACGTTTAGCAAAAAATCCTCCTATTATTTCGTTACTCATTCCTTCGGTGAAGTTACCACCACATTGACAGCCTACATCACTAATTGATTCCTGGAATGAAGTATATTCATTTTTATAATCAATACAAAATCGATCACATAGTCGTAAATAAAAGTAGTCTAAATGCTCAATAAATGAATCAAAATATATTGGAGTAACATAACCCGATCTCGCCAGAGCTAGATAGTTTTTATATTCCTTTGCAAACTTTATAATTTTGTCTTCCGTTAAATCCCAAGCTGGCTGATTATACTTCTTATGAAACTTATGCATAGAAGACAGTACACCAAAAGGGTTCCGTAAATTAACAATGCTCTGAGAACAGGTTAATTGATCTCTATGTAAAATAAATCGTCTTTCGCCTCGCAGCCCACGTAACTTTAACTCATCCAGCAACCAATAATTTACTATTTTCTCAGTCTTACGTAAGTCAGCTCTAGGGTAAATTGATCGCCGGCGTGCAAACTCCCAACTAAAAACCTTTTTAATAGAACCACCACCACTGTTAAGTGAGAATATACCTGGATGATTATGTAAGATAGCAGCAAGAAAATTACTCCCACTTCTAGGTAAAGAATATACGCGAATCAAATTTGGTTTATTACACTTAAATATCATACTCAGGTACTCACCAATAATTATCGTCAAAATACTATCTATAACTACGGAAACTAAATTACCACCTACTAACGTAGGTGGGTTATAGCGCATTCGGTGCTGATGACTAAAGTCATCAACCTCGCACCATCATAAACGCGCATGAGTCAAAACATTGAAATCAAAGTCACTGTCTAAAGACGGTGGTTTTTACCAAATTACTGGAAAATAAACTTCAAAATCACAAAACTCAAACAGCGCTACAAACTTATTCTATTGAATTTTTGAAAATCACTCACTCTTTCAGCAAGCGGCAAGAACTATATCTTTCGCTCATGATTTTGATAAAATCATATTTACACCCGAACAACGCTTTTTATTATCAAAAACATTTTGCAACTCATCAATCATGTCAGAAAAGTTGGTTTTAATATAACCATCCATTACGCCTTGATTTTGAGGTGCTGACTTAACCACAAGATGGCGGAACAAATCTACCATATCAGTTCCAAACCACCATTCACCAACTCTATTTAATCCAAACTCTTTGCAAATATAATCTAACGATTCATCAGTATATAAATGTGTATGACCTGCATTAAACTGCCGAGGGAAAACATCTTGATTGATATGTTCTAGAAGAACACTGAAGCTAAACAATGGAACCTGCAAGTATAAATATTTTGCTTTTGACTCTTTAAACGCCAATAATGCCTTCCTCGGTTCCTGCAGATGCTCCATGACTCCTATCAAAGAAACAACATCATGCTCACATTTCGATATAATCGATTCAAACTCATTTATCGAGCAATTACCAATTCGATTATTTCTAAGTTTTTGATTCCCTAGTTCAATTAATGCTGCATTAGGATCAACTCCATAAGCACTTAAACCTAAGTTCTCACAAGATTTGACAAAATGTCCACCACCGCATCCAACATCTAATACAGAAAACATTTCTAATTTAAATTCTTTCGCTAAAACATCTTTCATAAACTCGACTTTTGGTGTGTAAATATCATCTACACGAGAATCATAGGCGTTAAGATAGTTCTCTTTGTAATTAGAACCTCCATCACTTAAATAAAGAAACTCAACAAATTCATTAGTATCTTCATGCAACCCATTTAAATGAGTGCATATTGAACATGCAACATATGGTACTCCATGAGATTCAAAATCGAATCCAGAAATTAGATTTCCACAGTTTTTACAATGAGTTCGTTTAGGTTGTTCTGTATATTTTTTATTTACCTCTCTAACATATGATAAATGCTTATCATTTTCTTGAAAGAATGACGCTTTATTTTTAATTACAGCAATGCTTGGTTTAGAAAATCTTTCAATAGACATTATTACCTCAAAAAGTAGTGAGATATTAAATAAAAAAACTGAATAGTATATTTAAACAATAAGAATCAATATGTTATTCGAAAAATCTGGAGAGTAAATTTGCAGCATGCCCATAGGCTATTTCCTGTGCTTCGCGTGACATTCCACCAATGTGCTGAGTAATTATGACTTGCTCACTTTCTTCTGCGTATTTTAATAACGGGCTAGACATCCGATTTCTCACTTCATCAGTCAGAACATCAGTCGCAATTTTTGCTTCCTGATTAGAAGCCAAAAACTCAACTAAATCTACTTCATTCACAATATCTCCACGAGATGTGTTAACAAGTAATACGTCTGATTTCATTTTGTCAAAAAATTTTTTATTTATCATGCTAATGGTTTCGTCGGTAACATGAACATGCATTGCTATTACATCAGACTCCATAAGTAATGTTGATATATCATCCACCTGTTCCAGATCATCTCGCTCTACATTTTTGTAAGGGTCAAAAACAAGAACACGAGAATCAAATGCCTTACAATAATGCGAATACATACTACCAAGTCGTCCATATCCAATAACACCAATAGTAAGACAGTTCATTTGTCTCCCAATATATTGGGTATAGTCCCATTCACCTTTCAATGCATTATTGTGGCTACGAACAATATGTCGCAAACCAGTCATTGTTAGAGCAAAAGCAAGTTCAGCAGTTGAACTAATTCGGTTAATGACTTCTCGTTCTTCGGTTAACGCTAGAATAGGTATTTCTTTTTCAGCTACATACGGTTTATCGATATGATTGGTACCAGTCGATGCTGTGCAAATCACTTTAAGATTTTTTGCTGCATCAATCACTTTTTTACCAATAAATACTTTTGATTTATTTGGGTTGGTATATATAGCGTCATATTCACCGATAACATCAATAACTTTCTCTGATGACGGATCATCCATATAGGTAACCTGACCGACACCTTCAAGTGTTTCTGGAACTCCAGCAATATGTCTAACAGGCGTAATAACAAGTATTTTTGGTTTCATCCGATACCCATATTATTTACTGGTTTGATATATGTTCTGGGCGACTGTTCGAGAATCTTTTCAGCAACAAGAAAATCTATTTCTGTATCTACATTTACTGCATGTTCCGATGAAAGAATATGCGGGCGACTTTGCTCAGTACCATAACGTAAATTTTCTACCATTAAGTGATCCCGTTTCAAAGCATAGATGGAGCCACTGCGAATATACGCATCCGGTTTAAGATCTTGTCTACGCATTTCAGGAATTTCTGGAATGCAAAAGTCAATAATTTTATCATCAATAATTTTTTTGATTCGAGCAGGATGATGATCTTCAAGCTTATGTACCGCTATAACAGAATCTGCACCCGTCGCTATTAACTTCTCTATTGACGTGTCTATATCTTCAACTGTTTTTAATGGATTGGTGCACATCAGTTCGATAATAAAGTCATATTTTTGACCTTCCTCTTCTTCGATCCAGTTTACCGCATGTTGTAAAGCAGCAACTGAGCTGGCCGTATCAGTAGAAAATTCTGTTGGCCGTAAAAATGGGGCATCGGCTCCATATTTCAAAGCAACATCACGAATCTGTTCATCGTCCGTAGATACTATATAACGGCTTATTTTTGTACTGCGCAATGCTTCCGCAATGGTATAGGCGATAAGAGGAATGCCAAGAATGGGACGTATATTTTTCATTGGTACAGATTTAGAACCACCACGAGCCAGGGTGATTGCCAGGATACGAGGAGGAAAATTCATCTTGCTTTACCGATTAATTTAATTGTTTTGTAGAAATGCTTCATAAACTTTTTCCGAGCCCAACTCTCGAAGTCGTAATCCACTACGTGAGTCTTCAATCGGTAGTATACCGATTTTACCACCTATCATTTTACCTGAACGAATGACCCAGACAGAGCTAACACAACCAAGTCCATACAATGCCCGATAAATGGGATCGCGTTGATTTCTTGATTTCATTGATGAGTCAGTTTGTTTAAATTCATCGTCTCCACTACGAAACCAGTAGTGTCCATATTCCACAAAACCAGTGAAAACGCTGTCATAACCTTTATATTGAGCATCCAAGATAAGATCATCAAATAATCCATCAGGACGAAAAGCATAATCATAATTAACATATAATAAAGCTTCAGGAAAATATTGTTGTTTTTCTATTTCAATGAGCGATGCTTCCAATAAATCATCTAAGCTCATTAATTCCGCACAGGCTAGTTCTCTTCGATCTATATTTTTCACATCAAAACGTTCTGAATAATTAATATTCGACGTAACTAAATAAATATTATTAACGTATTTTGCTTCCTTTAAAGAAGATATTGTTTTTTCTAGTAATCGTTCTTCAAGACTACCCACAATTATTTCATCTTGTATCGGTACAATTGCGGCAATATTTGCATTCTCAGGTCGTAATGACTCAGGAAGCTCATTCAATACATTTTTGTCTACTTGTTCAATTATTGAAACCACACCTTTTGCGCGTTCAGGTGTATTACCTTGATGCAAACCATGATGATGGTAAACAGCCGCTTCCGGATCGTAGATGATACGATACCCAGCACCTACGACTGCTTTACCCCAGACACGATCTTCTATGTTGGTAACTTGCTCATCGAAAGGATGCTGCTCCCAAACATCTCGACGAAACATACTATTTGCATTATGGAAAAAATAATCTTTAATCTGAACACGACGATCCTGTCCAAAGACGATGAGCAGGTCGCGTTTGTCCACTGCATCAGTAAAACTAACAGGCAATTGTCGGCCGTAGACTCCAGCTATATTTTCCTCTGTATCAAAATTACGGCGTAAAATCGACAACCAGTCAGTATTCTTAGGTATACAATGTGCAGAAAGGCAGACAATAAATTTACCTTTAGATGCACGTATTCCTTCATTTATTGCATGACCGGGTCGAAATTCACTAATATTGACTATTTTCGCTAGATTGTAACGCTTCGCAACTTCTACCGTATGATCTGAACTTTCATTGTCAATAAGAATGACTTCGAAGTCCTTATGATCCTGCTTTTCGAGCATTTCAAGACAATGTCCAATCCAACGCTCTTCATTTTTTGTACGAACAATTATGGAGATATCAGTCATAGCAGATATATTATTCAAACATTTTTTCTGAAAGTAATTCATCAACACCAATGTGCTTAATGGCCTTTTTCCCTAACACCGTATGGGCTAACTTTGAGGGAATTCCTGTGCCCGGATTACGATATGTCACCATAGCTTCGGTCAGCACAGTACCTGCAGGAATTGCATCTGCTGATGCCATGGAAACATGATATTTACGGCGAGTTATCCATTCAGTTTCACTAACTTTTTTCTCTCCATTGCCACGAATTGTGGGGACATTGCGTATATCTCTAACCATCGCAACAAGTTCATCTGGTTCAAGAGACATTTTATGATCAAAACCAACCATACTCTTATCTAAGGTATAATGACGTTCAACCATCTGCGCCCCCATACAAACTGCAAGCACTGTTGGTAAATAACCTAATTCGTGACCTGAATATCCAGTAGGTAATTGATAACGTTCCCTAAGTACATCAATCATGGCTAAATTACATTCATCAAGAGGCGTTGGGTAAACTGAAACACAATGTAAGAGATACAGGGGCGTTTTATATTTCTTAAAAAGATCTACGGCAGTATCAACTTCATCCAGTTCAGCCATACCTGTCGATAAAATTGCTGGTTTGCTCGTTTTAGACAAATATTCTAATAGTTCAAGATTCGTAGCACTATGACTTGCAAGCTTATAAATTTCTATACCCAATTCATCCAGAAAATCTGCTGCATCAATATCAAAAGCAGTAACAATAAAGTCCAAGTTTTTCGATTCAGCATATGCTTTTAGATCACGATATTCATCTAACGTAAACTCAAGATGTTCTCGAATTTCCCGATAAGTACTACCAAATTCAGGAAAGCGATCATCTTTAGCATCAAGAACTGCTTTAACAGCCAGAGTGCCAACTGTTCGTTTCTGGAACTTGACTGCATCAGCTCCCGCAACAGCAGCAACATCAATCAATTTTTTAGCTATTTCAATTGATCCATTATGATTTAAACCAGCTTCCGCAATAACATAACAATAATTTGAATTATTTCCAGAAAGAATCCTGTCAATATTAGTTTTCATTTGTTCACACTTTAGTTATTTAAATCGTTTTCAGGTTATTAACAACCTGCAGATTAAGTCAGGTTTTATTTAGTAAACCTGAGCAAATTATCAGGCGTCCCTTCATCAATTATTATTCCCTTTTCAAGCTTATAAAGACGATCACAGTTTTCCACTGTGCTTAAACGGTGAGCCACAACAATAATAGTTTTAGCTCCATGAAGGGCCTGAACGGCTTCCATTACACCTGCTTCTGTTATTATATCTAATGAACTAGTTGCTTCGTCCAATACCAGAACAGACGGATCATGATATAGCGCACGCGCAATACCTATTCGCTGACGTTGCCCCCCAGAAAGTCTAGCCCCCCTTTCGCCAACCTCTGTTTCAACACCCTTTGGCAATGATTTAACAAGCTCTTCCAACTGAGCTGCTTTTATCGCATTTTCTATTGCAGTATCATCGATCTCTTCATCAGCCAAACCGAAGGCAATATTGCGACGCAGACTGTCATCTGTAAGATATATTGTTTGTGGAACATAGCCAATATGATCCTGCCAGTTTCTTATATCTTTATGTATATTTTCATTATCAACACATACTTCTCCTGTTTCAGGTACCAGCAATCCCAGTATAATATCAATTAATGTACTTTTACCCGCACCACTTGCACCAATAAAACCAACCGACTCGCCATGATTAATTCGTAATGTTAATTTTTCTAACGCATAGGCTTCTGATGTTTTATATTTGTAAGATATATTATTCAGAACTATTTGATTCAAAAAACAATTATTCTGATTATTAGATGTTTGCGTCGATGGAACCCTAAGATTCAGCTCCTCAAATAAGACATTAATACCCGGCAAATCAAACCTAATAGCCTGGATAGCACCTATAATGCGATTTGCTGATGGCATTAAACGAAAAGCTGCAACGCCAAACAAACCCAATATTGGTAATATTGAATCCATATCTCGTCCTTGGTATAACATACTTAAAACCAAACTTGCTAAACCAGTTACTGCCAATATTTCTAACCATAATCGAGGCAACTGTTTTAGCACTTGCATCATTTGTCTAACGCGAGCACTTTCATAATTATGAGTAGCGTATCTTGCTAAAAAGTTAGCTTCCCTACCAAGAAGTTTTACATCTTTTACGCCACCAAGTCCCTGTTGTAGGTGTTGAATTTTCATCCCCTCATGGTATTGTCGAGAAACCCCCCATTTTTTAATTTGCACTCGAGTAAACTGATGAAACAAAAACCCTGTGACTCCCACCACAAGAATTACAATAGTTGCACTAACAGGTTCAATTAATATAAGCATTGTACTCAAACTAAAAATAACCAACAACTCTGAAACCAGTAACATAACAGAAGTTAGCCCACTCATAAATACACCAACCTCACTGAGTACATTGCGTATCAACTGAGCAGAGTTGCGTTGCAAATGAAACGTATATGGTTGATGTAAATATACTTTAAAAAGCAACGTAGAAAGTTTTGCGCCAACAACATGAATGAAACGTGTTTGATACCAGGCAAGAAATGCGAGAAAAATATTTTTTATAATATAAACAATAATGAGGGCAACCATACTTATCGTTACCAGCTTATTTGGACTTGGATCACCCAAAAAGTCTAATAGCGGAATTAACTTTTGATATTTATTTGCAATATCATTCTCTGCTAAGACTACTATTATTGGAACGATCAAGCCAACACTTAATGTCTCGAGTATCATGCCTATAAACATCAATAAAAATAAAACAAAGACACTACTTCGTTCAGAAGACGATAAAACAGCCCATATTTTTTGTACTATATTTCGTTCTGTATCAGGATTACTTTTCATATTCTCACAAAAAATTAATAATTTAATTTAGCAATCGCATCAGAAAGTCGCATTAAAACTTACAATCATCAAAGACCTTATTACAGAAGTGCTCTCATTAAATATAAAATCGTAAGCCCTAAGGCAAAAAAACACGCTACCGCCCTACCATACTAGAAAGTAAGTATAAATAGAGGCGCGTTCATGCCTAATATATATTGCAGTTCAGCAAATATTTATGGGGGATTTTAAACCCCTTATAGAAACGAAAATTAAATATATCTAATTTCCAATCAACACATTTCTTAAACTTCTAGCAACTGCATAAGCAGATAGTATTCGTAAAGACTCTAATTAGCTCCTACTCTTATTTACTTGTTGCTCTTTTTTGATAAAAGCCACACCGGAAGTCTCTAATATAAACACCAAAATAACTCCCAACATCCCCCCTAAAGCAATAGCCAGTGCAATAATTCGTTTTTTATTTGGGGCTACAAGCTGTGTAGTGCTACCAGCAGTCTCTTTAACTACCATTAATGCGCCATCATTAAAAATAGATTTTATATCAAAATTTTTTAAAAAATTTACCTGCTCCTGCAATTTACGCAAACCAGTTATATATGCATCATCTGACTTGCGCCTATTCAAACTCTCAATTTCTGCTTTAATAAACCGCATCCCCTTAAGATACTCAGGCCCAGCAAACTCAAAAGAGTTATTATTTATCTCCAATTTTTTTGCCAGCTCATATTGTTCTTGCAACCTTACTAATTCATCTTCGCGCTCGTACCTGGATATGGTACGCACCACACCTATATTTGTTGTTATTTTCTTAACATACTCACCAATATCCCCCTGAACCTTGTTTACAATTTTCTGCCTCACACTCTTATTCGCTAACTCTACGATACCGTCCAGCCATAAGCCTATATTTTTATTTTGGCTATCTGCACTTATAGTGATTTTATTATTGTTGTCAAAATACACCTGCATTTCCTGAATCATCTCATCAATAACGTGTTCATTATTTACATTTTCGATACCGTCTTTATTCCCTATGTCAAAGCTATTTTTTTTACTAAAATAGTTTTTCATTAATGCGGGTGATTTAACCTCACCTATAAATATTGTTCGTATATATGCTTCTTTGACCATCACTTTATTTTTTTCTTTATCACCAAAAAGAACCTCGGGTAAGGCTAAAATATCGCCATTACTCCAGCCGAGAGCAGGTTTTAATACTATGTATGCATTATAAATATTTTTTTTAGAAGCAATATATCCTAAAGCACCCAGGGTTGTAATCATCATTACCAGCATGATGATTTTTTTTCCCCGAAACAAAACCTGAAAAATATCTTTTAAGGTAAGTTCATCATCTGGTTTACAAACAGGCTGGTTTTCACTTGCTCGCTGCGTTTGTTCATTATTGTTCATAATGTTTTCAGCTACCTTTT
>VAPL010334981.1_pt1 | contig 27657 bp, 24 predicted proteins | sample 3395061 | NCBI WGS metagenome assembly VAPL01 (sample SAMN08290444, study PRJNA428436) | hydrothermal vent metagenome | isolation source: Deep-sea hydrothermal vent chimney 2 | place: Pacific Ocean: Juan De Fuca Ridge | depth 2182 m m | reverse complement strand
TGTGTTAGGCATGCCGCCAGCGTTCAATCTGAGCCAGGATCAAACTCTTCAGTTCAATCATTTTGATTGCTTTTAGTATATGAACAAGTCCATATATAAAGCGCAATCTACTTTTCGCAATGAAAAGATCTAGCATCAAAAAAACTACTAACTTAAAACTACTAATAGGTTTTTAATGTAGGTTACTTTACATCGACTTTCATTTGGCAAAACCAATCGTCGACACAAGTACCCACAACAAATTATCTGATTAAATTGTTAAAGAACGAGGCTAACATTTTTCGTTAGCGCAGACCTTCAATTATAAAGGTATTTCTGCTCCACCGTCAACCAATTTTTTAGGTTTTTTGCTTCAGAAAGTTGGCTAATTCGTTTAAAAAGTTGCCGTCTCTCTGCAGTGGAGGCGCGCATTATACGCACAGGATGAAATCCGTCAACACTTTATTTCAGTTTTTTGAAATTAAATAAAAAACATCGTAAACGGCAGAAAAACAGAAGCCATTAGTCAGAAGAAAAACCAATAACTATGCGACTTATAGGCCTTTTCTATATAAAATTAGTGCAAATTTTTTCTAACAGCTATAGGGCGTCTTAGCTTCGAATACCACTTAGCCCATCAATTCTTCGACTGGTCGAGGCTTCGCGAGTGCGTAGCCTTGAGCATAATCAACGCCAATTTCCGCTAGCGCCTGCATAATATCGGTATTTTCGACAAATTCAGCAACGGTTTTTAATCCTGCCACATGGCCAATGTTATTAACCGCAGCCACAATCGCTGCATCCATAGGGTCTTCTAGCATGTCTCTTACAAAGCCGCCGTCTATTTTTAGATAATCGACCGGTAAACTTTTTAAATACGAGAATGAACTCAGGCCCGCTCCAAAATCATCTAAGGCAAACTGACAACCGAGTACCTTTAATTGCTTTATAAATTCAACCGTACTCGCTAAATTTGTGATCGCGGCTGTTTCCGTTACTTCAAAACAAATTTGATCGGCTGATAAAGAATGTTCTTCAAACTGTTCACGCAGAAAATCAAAAAAAGCTTCGTCGCTTAAGGATGTACCCGATAGATTCAGAAAATAGGTTGCATCTTTTAAGTCAGGGTTTGTCCTGGATATTTTAACGATACATTGAAATGCTTCAGATATAACCCAGCGATCAATAATAGTCATTAAATTATAACGCTCTGCCGCTGGGATAAATGCACCGGGGGCAATCACTTCATCCTTTTCCTGAAGTCGAATTAAAAACTCAAAGTTCGTCGATAGGCCAGCATTTGCATTTACCGCTAGCATTTTCTGTTGATAGAGTACAAAACTATTATTATTAAGCGCTTCGTGAATACGCGATACCCATTTCATTTCACCATGACGACGAATTAAACTGGTATCGTCCTCACTATATAAATGAAAACGATTTCTACCGGCATCTTTTGCCGCATAACAGGACATATCAGCAGCACTTAAAACTTCCGTCATTCCCTGTTCGTGGTCTGTCAGCATGACTAAACCGATACTGGCACCAATCTGAAAGGTTTGATTTTTCCAGGCAAAATGGAAGTCTTTGACTTCTTTAATAATATTATTGGCAATCAATTTAGCATGATCAATAGGGCAATTTTCAAGAAGAATCCCGAATTCATCGCCGCCCAGCCGAGCCAGAGTGTCACTTTCCCGAATAGGCTTATGCAAAATAACGGTTAACTGTTTAAGCAGCTCATCACCGGCTACGTGACCACAGGTATCATTTATTATCTTAAACTGGTCTAAATCGATATAAAACAAGGCATGGTGATAATCATTGTCTTTTAAACCAAACAACACTCGCTTTAAACGTCTCTCGAACTCAGCACGATTTATCAGCCCAGTTAAAGAATCGTGATAGGCCATATGCCTTATCGTATCTTCTGCACGCTTACGCGCTCTACGCGTTTCTACTTCCCTCAGTTCACGTTCTATTGCTGGCACCAGACGAACCAGATTGTTTTTCATAATATAGTCCTGGGCACCGGCTTTCATTGCCGCCACGGCGATATCCTCACCAATACTGCCGGATACAATCACCACCGGCATATGCTCGTCATATTCTTTAACATGCTTGAGGGATGCATCTGAACTAAAACCGGGGATGTTATGATCGGTAATAACAATGTCCCAATCATTATTTTTAAGCGCTAAATCTAAATCCTTTCCATTATCAACCCGGAGCAAATCAGTTTCGTAACCCGCCCGGTTCAAGACTCGCTGCATTAAAATAACATCGTCTTCGCTATCTTCAACAACCAGCAGGCGTAAAATTTTTTTCATTGCAATTATTTTTCTGCAGACTGATTGGATGGAATATTTAACTCAAGCCAGTAATGGCTTAATTGCTCAATTGTTTTACCAAAGTCGAGAAAGTTAACCGGCTTACGTAAAAAACTATTTGCCCCAAGCGCATAACTCGTTGCTATATCTTTTTCTTCGCTTGAGGTTGTTAAGATAACCACGGGGATATGTGCGGTCGTACGGCTACTGCGTAAACACTTTAGGAACTCATGGCCATTTAAACGTGGCATTTTCAGATCAAGTAATATCAAATCAGGAAGGGGCTGGGGTGCTGACTTGCTTTGCTCTACCCCCGGAAACCCATTATCAAGAGCTAGGTATTCCAAAGCTTCTACCCCGTCAGCCGCCACATCAATATGACTCACATCTGAATATTTTTCGAAGGCACGCCGAGTTAATAACTCATCATCAGGGTTATCTTCAACCAGTAGAAGTCTTTTGTTTTTCATTTTTCGCGTCTTAACTTTTAAGTTCCAATGACTTACATTTTAATCTGAGGGATACAGATTAAGTGGAAGCTATACTGTATATAGCCCAAAACGCCGCGAATTATAGCCTAACTGCAAAAAATAAACACATTGAATAGCCTTAATAATCAAGAGCTAATAAAGCTTTTCTGCTATTTGCATATTTGTATATATTAAATTTGAGAATTCACTTTATTTTGTTTATAGTGACCGCTCCCCAATAACTAGATTTTAGGAACCCAATAATGCAAGAACGGGAAGCAAAATTACTCTGTAAATCTAATGACTTAGTCTCAATATCTGTATCAAACATGCCATCTGGCTGGGTGATTCAAATATTAGAAAAAAATAAGCATGATCCAGATTATTTAATATCTAAACGATCAACTGATCCCCGGATGTTTAAAACATCCGACGCAGCACTAAAATGTTGTAATCGGATTGGTTTTAACAAGGTGGAGGTGTTTTTCGGATAAAGAACAAGCCTAACGCCATAAATACTGATTAAAAATCAGTCAAACCAGCCAACTAATTTAACGAAACCTTGTATGGAGTATTCAATTGGGTATCTAAAATTAGCTGGTTGGTTTTTTTACAGCCCAAAAGCCTATTTTCGGGTGAAATTGTTCTCATAACCATTTATACTATCCACTTTCCTATTTTTGGCATGGTTTATGAACGAACGGGATATTCGATTACTATTTGATGCAGGACACTGGTCCGGTGCATCTGTTACTTTTGTTGCCAATGACAATGCCTGGTTAATTTACCTGAATGTTATTGATAAGCACGAACAGGTCACCCTCACGCTAAAATCCGGCTCACCAAGGTATTTTAAAACATCGGATACCGCTATAAACTGGTGTCATGAAATAGGATTTAAAAAGATTTCAGTACACCTGTCTTCTGGCTCCCAATCGTTAAACTCTGGCCAGAATAAAGCATTGCAAGTTGTTTTAATCGAAGACAACCATTCTGACATTGAGCTGACACTGCGTGCCTTCCAAAAATTAAATGCCCATATTAGTGTGATGGTTTTTCAGGACGGTGAAGAAGCATTGGAATTTTTCCACGCAAAAGGAAAATATGAAGCAAGAGAATCGACAGAATTACCACGTATTATTCTGCTGGACTTAAAATTACCGAAATTAAATGGCCACGAAGTGCTTAAAGAAATACGTGCCAATGAAAATACCGCACAAATTCCTGTCGTTATTTTTTCGACCTCATCAGAAAATATCGACGTCGATCTGAGCTATAAGCTTGGTAGTAATAGTTATATTCAAAAACCGGTCTCGTATGATGAATTCAACAAGGCAATTGAGAAAATTGGCAGCTACTGGCTTAACTACAATACCAGTTTATTAAACCAACCCGACTACAATTGATTTAAACCAGTTTAACTTTTGCGAAGCGTCGTTTACCAACCTGGTAAATATGCTCGGAGCCGGCTTTAATTTTAAGGTCTCGCGAATCAACCTTCTCTCCATCAATTTTCACTGCGCCTTGCTTAATCATACGAAATGCATCAGAAGTGCTATTAACCAGCCCAGCTTCTTTTAATAAATTGGCTATAGGCAACTCACCATCAATGGCATTAATCGGCTTCTCTTCAATATCATCCGGCATCGCACCTTTTTGGAAACGGGCGATGAAATTTTCACGTGACTTCGTAGCTGCACTTTCCGAATGGAAGCGGGCGATAATTTCTTCTGCTAATAAAAATTTAATATCGCGTGGGTTCGCTCCCTGTTCTATTTGTTGCTTAAACCCCTCTATTTCAGGCAAAGGTCTAAAACTTAATAATTCAAAATAACGCCACATCAATTCATCCGATATTGACATTAGCTTGCCAAAAATTTCGTCGGGCGCTTCATCGATACCAATGTAGTTACCCAATGATTTTGACATTTTGTTGACGCCATCGGTACCTTCTAACAAAGGCATAGTCATCACAACCTGAGGCTTTTGACCATAATGTTTTTGTAACTCTCGACCAACCAGTAAATTAAATTTTTGATCCGTTCCACCTAATTCTACATCTGACTTCATTTCGACCGAGTCATAACCTTGTATTAACGGATATAAAAATTCGTGAATCGCAATAGGCTGCCCCGAACGATAACGTTTGTTAAAATCATCGCGTTCCAGCATTCTGGCAACGGTGTGTTTTGCGGCTAATTGAATCAAATCTGCCGGACTCATTTTATTCATCCAGCTCGAATTAAACATAACGGTGGTTTTGTCTTTATCGAGGATTTTAAAAATCTGCTTCTGATAAGTTTTGGCGTTTTCGGCAACTTGTTCAGCCGTTAACGGCGGACGAGTTGCGCTTTTACCGGTTGGGTCACCAATCATGCCGGTGAAATCGCCAATTAAAAACAAGACTTCATGACCTAAATCCTGGAATTGGCGTAATTTGTTAATTAATACCGTGTGGCCAAGGTGTAAATCGGGCGCAGTCGGGTCAAAACCGGCTTTTATACGCATCGGTACACCCGTTTTTAAGCGCTCAACGAGTTCCGCTTCAACTAAAACCTCATCACAACCGCGCTTTAGCTGTTCCAATACTTCTGTTTGATTCATTGTCTTAACTCAATTCCTAAAATTGCGGCGTACTTTACCATATCTCGGATCCTTCATTGAGCTCTTTTTATTGAGAAAACAGGCCATTGTTGAATAACCAAGCAAGCTTAACTCGGGATAAGTGAGTAATCACTTAAAAATCCCTCCAAAGCTAGCAGGCCATACGCTTACTGCCATAAATTTGACCAACATGCAAAATCACGCTATCGTATAGGTATATTCAAAAAAGAAAAAAGTGGGTAAATTCAGTGGATTACAAGCCATTCTTAACGCAAGATTTTAAGTCTATGGAGCTCAATGAGCCCAAAGCAAAAAAATGGAACAAAATCCATTGGTTTGTCGTTGCCGCTATCATAACGAGCATCACTACTGTACTCATATTGGCATCAAAAGATGTGTCCGCTAAACGTAGTCCAATCACTCAGGCAGTATCAACACAGATCGTCTCAGATACTCAAAAAGTGCTCAAGCCTGAATTAGCCAGCGCTAAAAGCCAGCAAAAACAAATTACCCTTCCATTGGCCACCCTCATATCGAATCAAGCTAACGACGTAAATGTAAACAGCGCTGAAATTAATAATACAAAACCTCCATTGTCCGAAGATGTGGCTTTATTAACAACAAAACTAACCACTGCAAACCCGGTGCAGCCTTTATATGTATGGCGTGATGAAACAGTCAAACGAGGCGATTCTCTGTCACAACTTTTTAAACGTAATAAATTAAGCCCAACCGATCTTCATCAAATTATGAAGCTCGGCAAATCGACCCGGGCACTTAAATATATTCAACCCGGACAGCTATTTAAATTCCGACTTGATGAAAAGCAAAAATTAATCAAAATGGTCTATCAGCAAAATCGTTTTCAAAGCCTGCATATCAAACGCCAGGGGGATACTTTTAAAGCCAATACCATTTCGCGGGTTGCGCAAAAACGCAAACAATATATTTCCGGGCGTATAAACAGCTCTTTGTTTGTTGACGCCAAAAATGCTGGCATGAATGCTGCGCTGATTATGGATCTGGTTTCAATTTTTGGTTGGGACATCGACTTTGCACTCGACTTGCGAAAAGGTGATAGCTTTTCTCTCATCTATGAAGAACACTTTCTTGACGGCCTAAAAATAAAAGATGGCAATATTCTTGCCGCTGAATTTGTCAATCAAGGTCGTGTTTATCAGGCCGTGCGTTTTACTGATCCCAAAGGCAATAGCAACTATTACACACCTAAAGGCTTATCGATGCGTAAAGCTTTTTTACGTACCCCGGTTGATTTTAGGCGTATTAGCTCGCGCTTCGGCAAACGCAAACACCCGGTTCTTAATCGCATGCGATTACATAAGGGCGTTGACTACTCTGCCCCACGCGGAACGCCAGTTAAAGCATCGGGGGATGGTAAAATTATTTTTCGTGGGCGCAAAGGCGGCTATGGGAAAGCCATTATTATTCGTCATGGTGGACGCTACAGCACCCTGTATGCGCACTTAAATAAATTTCGCCGTGGTTTATACAGCGGTAAATATGTCAAACAGGGGCAAATCATAGGTTATGTTGGCAGTACCGGACGAGCGACCGGACCACACCTTCACTATGAATTCAGAATTAACGGTTCACATCGAAACCCGTTAACAGTGAAATTACCTAACGCAGCACCTATTAACAAAACGTATAAAGCTTCATTTAAAACACATGCCAGCAACCTGTTAGCACAATTAAATGCGTTTAACTTTAGCCTTGCAGAAAACAGCTACACCCAAGGCATAAGCGCAACCCACTTCTAACAACTGATTACCGCTGAATTAAGGATTAACGATGCCGGATTATTACATTGGACTAATGTCAGGAACAAGCATGGATGCGATTGATGCCGCGTTAATTGATTGCAGTAATAGCAAAATACGTTTAATTGCACATCATACTCAAGCCTTAACCACAAAAACACGAGAACAAATTAATAACCTTTGCACAGGCTGTGATGATGAACTACAAAAAATGTTGTTACTTGATACTGAACTAGGTAAGCAATTTGCAAACTGTGCCAATAGTCTGTTGCAGGAAAACAACTTAAAAGCAAAAGATATAACCGCCATCGGTAGTCATGGGCAAACCCTACGCCACTATCCACAAGCGCCCATTAGCAATAGCTTACAAATTGCGGATCCTAATACCATTGCCGAACTGACCGGCATAACAAGCGTTGCAGATTTTCGCCGCCGTGACATAGCAGCAGGTGGACAGGGGGCACCACTAGTACCGGCTTTTCATGAACAAATTTTTCGCGATAACAAACTCAATACCGTCGTATTAAATCTTGGTGGCATTGCAAATATTACCTTTCTGCCCGCGGATAAATCAAAAGATGTCACTGGTTTTGACACCGGTCCAGGCAATGGTCTGCTTGATGCCTGGATACAAACACACAAACTAAGACATTACGATGCTGAAGGAAGCTGGGCGGCCTCTGGCACAGCGAGCTCAGAATTATTAAAACTCTTTTTAAGCGAGCCGTACTTCAAACAAGCTCCGCCTAAAAGTACCGGCCGCGAATTGTTTAACCTTGACTGGATAAATAAAATGTTGAGCTCATACAGGCAGAAAATATCAGCCATCGATATTCAGGCTAGCCTTGTTGAACTCACTGTTACAAGCATTGCAAATGATGTAAATGCTTTAACATCACCCATTGAACGCCTTTTAGTTTGTGGCGGTGGCGCAAGAAATAATTATTTAATGTCTCGCCTCCAATCGCAATTAAATAATACCAATGTTACAACAACGGCTGAACTATCGTTTGAACCTGAATGGATAGAAGCAATGGCCTTTGGCTGGTTGGCAAATCAAACACTTAATAACTTAAGTGGTAATATAGCGTCTGTTACGGGTGCAAATAAAAATGTAATACTTGGCGCAATTTATCCAATATAAATTGGACTCAATTAAATTCAAAGATATATCGTTAACAATTTTGTGCCGCCACAAGCGAACGGGGAATCTAAATTAGATTAATTAGGCGTTAAAAGAAGAAACATTTAAAAAGGATTCATGAGCGACGGGCTCCTGACAAAACTGGCTTACACCAGCAGCCGACAGGGGTTTACTAAAATAAAATCCTTGGATAACATCGCACTTAAGCCTCGCTAGCAACAGAACCGTTTCAAGGTCTTCAACACCTTCAGCTACAACACTTAATAATAAGTTATGCCCCAGCTCAATAATTGAACGAACGATTGATTTATTCATGTCTGCTTCGTTTAACATTAAAACAAATGAGCGGTCAATTTTAACTTCATCGACCGGCAGTTTATGTAGGTAAGCGAGCGAAGAATAGCCTGTACCAAAATCATCAATGGAAATATATATTCCCATTTCATGCAACTTAGTGAGTATCCCCAGCGCCAGATTAGGGTTCACCATAATCGTGGTCTCGGTTACTTCCAAAATTAATTGTCCTGCCGGTAATTTATACTTATCCAGCAGAGACTGAATATATTCAGGCAAGGATTCCTCTTCCAGATTTATCGTTGACAAGTTAACACTAACAGACAATTTTAAACCTTGTTCATTCCATAGAGCATTTTGTTTTATTGCTTCGTTTAAAACCCAAGACGTTAATGGCTTTATTAACCCCGTATTTTCAGCCAGGCTTATAAATTCATAAGGCGGGATAATTCCTCTTTCTGGATGCTGCCAACGCACTAACGCTTCAACACCAGAAACTATACCTTGATTGATATCTATTTTAGGTTGATATTCAAGAAATAACTGATCACTTTGTAACGCTTCTTTCAAACCACCTAATAAATCGATATGTCGTGTCCGGGTAATTTCTAGGGTAGAATTATAAATAGTAAAATCATCTTTTCGTTCTTTAGATTTATACATTGCAATATCGGCACAACGTAATAAATCATTGGGCGTTTGGGCATGATTAGGATAAAGTGCCAGGCCCATGCTGGCGGATATATAATATTTCTCTTCTGCAATAATAACGGCTGGTTCAATCTCACTCATTACTTTTTTAGCAACCAGCTTTAAATGTTGCTCGGAAACATTATCGATTAAAACAACAAATTCATCACCGCCTAATCTTCCAACACAATCATTACCTCGAATAGATTTTTTTAAGCGATTCGCAATGGCAATAAGAATTTCATCACCAATATCATGTCCTTTGGTTTCATTAATTTCCTTAAAACTATCCAGATCCATCATTATCAGGCCAACCATCGTTTTATTGCGTTTAGCTTTTTTAATGGCTGTATCAATCTCAATAAAAAAACTATTACGGTTTGGCAGTTGAGTAAGAGAATCATGCATAGCAATATATTCAAGCTCTTTATTTACTTCGGTTAAAGCATGGCTACGCGCTTCAACATCCAATGCCAGTTCATTGTTTAAATCTTCAAGCTGGAGTAATGCACTGTCTTTTTCTTTGTGCACCTGCTGTAATTCGTCAACCATAGTATTAAATGAGCGCGCCAGATTACCAAATTCATTTTGACTGACAATATCAACGTGGTAGTCAAACTCACCGACAGAAACCCGACGCAAACCTTGCATTAACCTGAGAATAGGCTCAATCGTACTAATTCTAAAAACGGTATAGATAGCAATACATAGAATAAATATTAACAAGACAGTTTCAATTAATTTTTGATAAAGTAACCTGGACGTTTTTTCAATAACACTATCACGACTCATCCCTATTTCAATATAACCAAGATTAAATTCGCCGTATATAACGGGATATTTTATACCTTCAATACTTTTACTGGTCTTTAAAAACGCAGCAATATCTTTTATCTTATTACTCCCCACCCATGAAATAGCCTTTTTTATAATAGGCTTGGATGTATCAACAAAACTGGTTAAATTTTCATTTTTAGCTGAATAAATAACCGCATAAACAATATCGTCTTCCTTGTTCAAATAAAGCATGAGTTTATCAAGCTCTTTTGAGTCGAATGCCAGAACCCCTTCAACGGCCGCTAATGCGGTTAAACGTGCCACGGATTCTCCCTTGGCAAGCAACTGCGCATTAAGTTTGTTAATATCATTTCTGTAATTAAAGTAAGCAGACATTCCCATCAGAATGCCTAGCAGCGTAATAATGATAATGCTGAACTTGAAAGTTAAACTTTTATGCCACGCTGTATCGTGCAATGCCATGCTCACAGCCTGGCCACGTGCGGGCGTAAAATCAATATTATTGTTATCTTCTGTGTACGGCATTCAAACAACAACTCACTTACTAAAATATTTCGTACAGGTTCTGTTAGCTATATATAGAGTGTTGTTATCGGCAGATATGAGTATTTATTTAACGTTAAAGGAAATATATTGGCTTCGTTAGAAGGGAAGATAAAAATAGTTCTTCGATAAAATCAACACAAACAAAAATGCACTATAAAAGTGCAAAAATAATAAGTTATCGTGGGTTTCTATACCTGAGTGATAACTAGAAGCAATTCGTCTTACTAGAGCTTAACGCCTAGCGATATCGACATAATGACGAATAGGTTCACCGGTATACACTTGTGTTGGTCTAAATATGCGGTTATCACCGAGCTGCTCGCGCCAGTGTGCTAACCAACCGGCAGAACGTGCAATAGCAAAAATAGTTGTAAATTGATCCGCCGGAATCCCCATTTCGGTATAAAGAATACCTGAATAAAAATCGACATTCGCATACACACCTTTTTTGGCCAGGCGATCTTCACACACCTGCTCAACCACTTTTGCAATTTCGAAGGCCGGGCTGATGTCGCCACCGCGGGAGGCTATTAGCTCATCGACCAATCCCTGCAAAATAGTAGCACGGGGATCCTTCGTTTTATATTCACGATGCCCCATGCCCCAGATGACATCCTTATTTTTTAATTTTTTATCAATGTATTCTTCCGCTTTGTCGGCTGAACCAATTTCATCGAGCATTTCAACCACGCGCTGATTCGCACCACCGTGTAATGGGCCAGAAAGCGCCCCAATGGCTGCAGCTATAACACTGTATGGATTTGCCAGTGTGGAAGCATTCACTAACACAGCAAATGTAGAGGCATTAATGGTATGTTCGGCATGCAATATTAAACAGACGTCCATTATTTTAGCCAACATAGGGTCCGGATCTTTGCCGGTTAACATATACAAAAAGTTTTCTGCATACGTTAGGTTAGAACGTGGTTTAACCGGGTCATAGCCGTTTCGAATATGCTCCCACATCGCCACAATACAGGGTAACCGAGAGATTATCTTGACGGTTGTATTGTGGATATAATTCAGATCATCGCAAGTATCACCACCGGTTAAACATTCCGAGCCGGGGTAAAACATGCTCAAACTTGCAACAACAGTTTGCAGCATCTCCATCGGGTGTCCATGCTCGGGTAAATTCTTCATTAAACCGCGGGTATGAAATTTAATCTCTCGATTATCAACAAGTTGCTGTTTAAAAGATGCTAGTTCAGACTCCGTTGGTAGGCGCCCATCAAGTAACAACAAGCTCGTTTCCTCAAAGCTACTGTTCTTGGCAAGTTCTTCAATGGGGTAACCACGATAGGCAAGAATGCCTTTTTCACCATCAATATCAGAAATATTAGATTTTGTTGCGGGAACACCCGCTAAGCCTGGTAAATACTCACTCATTGTTTACTCCATGTAGCCAATTGTTTTTAAAGAGGTTGGCACTGAATTGCGAAATAATCTTGTAAGAATAACAAAAATCATTCCACTATTGGCGGCAATCCCTAAAAAAAGTTAAGTAAAGTATTTTTAAAAGAGCATTAATGGGGATAGAGCCCGACGAATCCCCACAAAATTAATACTAAAAGTGGTGAATAACAATAACTTGGAAAAAAACATTAATATAAATGGAAAAAGCATGTCATTGCGAGTGAACCTTTAGCTACGAGTAAAACGTGGCAGTCTGTGAGCGCGGCAATCTGAAAGATAAGAGGGTTTAACAACAAGATTGCCGCGTCAGTTCTGAAAAACACTTGTTTTTCAGAACTTCCTCGCAATGACAAAGAATATAAAATCTCGTGGGGATCCCCGTCAGGGATAGAGCCCTTTTAAGGGGGTGTTTATATAGAGAAGGACGAACCACAACCACAGGTTGTTGTTGCATTGGGATTATTAACGACAAACATCGAGCCTTCTAGGCTTTCTTTATAATCGACTTCGGCACCTAAAAGGTATTGCAAACTCATGGGGTCAACAACCATTTTTACACCACTATTTTCAATTTGGGTGTCACCATCTTGCACATTTTCATCGAAATCAAAGCCATACTGAAAACCGGAACAGCCGCCACCGGTCACATAAACACGTAGATTAAGGCTCGGGTTACCTTCGTCGGCAATCAGCGCTTTTACTTTTTTGGCTGCATTGTCCGTAAAAACTATGGATGAATTAGAAGTACCCGAATTTGAATCGGTCTTTAAGTCGATCTTTGAGTCGATCATGGCGGCTTGCTCCAGCTAGAGTGCAAAATACAATATAAATAAACGCTTATATTATGGGGCTTACGCTCCCATCATTCAAGTTATACCTGAGTTTTTTACTAAGATATAAGCTGGATATAAAATACTAATTGCTGTTGAATATGCAACCTATTGATATTAAAAGATTTATTTACCTTTGCTTTTTTCTTCCTGCGAATTGCTCACGCTATCTGCACCTGGTTTTAAATGCACAACAGAATCTTCACGATGCACCAGCTTGCCATTAACTTCCGCCCCCATCGCCATTTCAATCAGGCTGTAATACACATTACCATGCACACGAGCTTCAGAGGCAAGCTCTATATGAGTTAAGGCATGCACGTCACCAATCACCGTGCCATTAACGACCACATTCGGTACTTTTACTTCACCTTCGATTGTGCCACGTTCGCTGAGCGTTATAACAGAGTCCGTACCTTCTTCTGCCATGACGTTACCTTTGATAACACCATCGACATGCAGCCCGCCTTTAAAAACAACATCGCCATGAATTTCGGAATTCTGGCCGATTAATGAATCAATTTGTGCTGTCTGCTTTGGTTTCTTCTTGTTATTCCCCCACATGGGTATGGTTCTCCTGTTTTGGCCAATCGAATGTTTTTTCTATCATATCTTTCTGTCGGCCGCGCGGGAATATTCTTAAAATAATTCGCGAAGCACTAAAACCTTCTGGTATTTCAATATTACCTTCTATGTTCTGAAAATACTTGAATTTATAATTGAGTTCCTTGATCCGCTTCTCGGTTACATCACGTAACTTCAATATTTTGGTCTGGTTGTTAATCAGCCCTTCAAAAATTAGCTGTACCTTACCTCGGGCAACACGGTCGTTTTTTAACACCTGCGACAACACAACTTTATAGCGGAAGCTACGTGAATTACCATTTTCCTGAAAGGTGAATTTTTGTAAGCGTAAACCCCGTGAAGCATCTCTTGGCGATACAATGCCACGGTAAAATGCCAGTTCTTCTTTTAATTCCAGAATTTCTGACTGCAAAGCTTTTAATGTCGCATCCAGTTCATTATAGGCTTGTCGTTCGATTTGTGCAGCGCGTTTTAAAACTGCTTTTTCTTCACGCTGTGTTTCAATTTCTGTACTTAAGGCATCACGTATTTCGACAAAGCTTTGTTCGCTACGTCGCGCTTCGGCACTATCATATTGTGCACTGTAACGCCCAAAATCAAACACCGTCCAACCGGCAATAAGCAGGGCAACACAGCCTAAAACCCAAATTAAACGTGTTACCCAGGGGCGGTGGGCTTTAACAACTAGATTCATACTTTTCTCTATTTGCTCAGTATCACTAAGGCATTAATGCAACGGTATTTAAACCCATTGTTTCATCTAGGCCACACATTAAATTCATATTATGAATAGCTTGGCCTGCAGCGCCTTTCACTAAATTATCAATGACCGACAATACCACAACCGTATTGCTGCCTTGGGGTTGATGCACAGCAAGTCGGCAAGTATTCACACCTCGAACAGATCGTGTCTCGGGGTGCGAACCTGCCGGCAACACATCAACAAACGGTTCGTCTTTATATCGCTCAACAAATAAGGATTGTAAATCACTCCTGGAGACTAATTCTGCATAACAGGTCGCATGAATACCACGAATCATCGGTACTAAATGCGGCACAAAGGTTAAACCCACTTCACCGCCATGCGCAATCGCCAGCCCTTGCTTTATCTCGGGTAAATGTCGATGTCCAGTCACTGCATAGGCTTTAAAATTTTCGCTGCTTTCCGCCTGAAGCGTGCCCACACTAGCACCCCGCCCCGCACCACTCACACCCGATTTTGCATCGGCAATGAGTCGTGAAGTATCGACCAGTTTAGCTTCAATTAACGGCAACAAGGCCAGTTGTACCGCCGTTGGGTAACAACCCGGGTTAGCCACTAACTGTGCTATTTTAATTTTTTCTCGATTAACTTCTGGCAAACCATAAACAGCTTGTTCCAACAATTGCGGGCAAGCATGTTTGCCAATTTTAGAGGCATCTTTATACCAGTCAGTCCAAACCGCTTCATCTTTTAATCGGAAATCAGCCGCTAAATCTATCAGCTTCACACCCGCATCAAGCAACTCAACGGCATGTTGCATAGCAATACCATTAGGCGTGGCAAAAAAGACCAGGTCACATTCTTTTAAAGGTGCATCGGCAGGATCAGAAAAGGCAATATCAATATGGCCGCGTAAATTCGGAAACAAATCAGCCACTGGTAGGCCTTTTTCTGAACGCGATGTAATACAGCTCAGCTCAGCCTGTGGATGCTGTGCAATTAAACGCAATAATTCAACGCCGGTATACCCTGTTCCACCAACAACACCTATTTTTAACATTGGAATACCTAAACAAAGATTAATGATTCTACTATCGAATTATAATATCTTTATTTTAAACAACAAGATACGGTGAAACAGATAATCGAGCAACTTAATTCAAAAAAACACAACAAAATCAGGACATGGCTATCGAATACCTTTTAATTTGGCAAAAAAAAGCCTGCATCAAAGCAGGCTTTTTTATTTAAAAATAGCGCTATTAACTTTTTTTGCGCATACCACCAACTAATACAAGCAAACCAAGACTCATTAGCAGGATAGATTCTACTTCTGGCACAGAAACCGCACCACCTGGCGAGGTCGCAGTGATAACACGAATATAATCACCTGGTGATCTAGCCGTAAAAAATAAATTGATACGTTGATTATTTGTCGCATCAATACTAACTGAATCGGTCTGTTCCAAACCACGTAAAGTTGGGCTTAGATAATTGACCGAATTATTAAGTAGGAAATCACTAGCGTTAAGATTAGCCGTGGATGTAATAATACCTAAAACTTCAGAATCGAATTCAACCCAACCTCCAACAGATTCGAGATCACTAGGATCAAAAAATATGTATTGGCTCGCTACTACTGTCCCTGCAGCAACAGATGTTCCTATATCAACTGATAAATTGGCTAACAAAGTAATATTCTGGTCTTCATTAAAACCGTATAAATTTTTAGTATCGAAATTATTATTACCAACACTAATGCCTGCTGGTGCGCTACCTAAATTTATAAAAGTACCTTGCGCAAGAGGAGGACCATTACCCACCGTACCCCCCGTAACAGCACCATTAGAAATAATAGCCATTGCATTACCTATAAATAACGCATTAACCCCCAAAAACCCCATTAAAATCAAAATTTTCTTCATGTTAAATTCCTCTCTAGATTTTTAAAATTTCCACATAACAAATAATACTATAGGTATCTTTGAGTGTGCAATCGGTTAAATATGGGGTTAACCCAAATGGGTTAATGAAAGGTTAACGACTAGGTACAACAGATGACTAAAATTAGATTTAATTGGATAAAAAACATACAAATTGAATTTTACTTATATTCATAGGGAGCGTATTTTAAAATTATATTTACTTCCTTTACAAGCAAATAAAAAGCGACCGAAGCCGCTTAAAATAGTGAGTACATTTTATAATTATCATTATTCCTAAAAAACTAAACAAATATTTTTATTTTGTATTTTTGTCTAGTATAAATAGGGCTCCTCTACCCTCACCCTTGCTTTAATTCTTTATGTTCGATTTCGAACAGGTTGCTTGCAATTAAGTGATGCTACTTTAACCATCAAAAACCAGTAGGTCAAGTAAAATCGCTTTATTAACAAATGCTTATAAAGATAAGACTTATCCCTGTCATTTATTTGTCTTACTTAACCTGAACTCGGGATAAGAAAAGTATCAGCTAAATTCCGAGAAAGTTAGGATAGGAGGCTGGGATCGCTCACTAAAGACCGTTTGCCGCATGGATGCGGCAATCGAGCAGCCATGGACGGCGTCTTTTGCGTGTCTTTAGTGAGCGATCCCAGCCTCCTATCCGAGGTATTACCGTTATTTTTCTTATTCCGAGTTCAGGTTACATAATGAAATTATTATATTGGACTAAGTTCATGATAAAATACAAAAATTATGCGCCGCCACTTTAAAAAAACACGCCGTTACCTGTTCTCGCCTAAGAAGATTAAATTTCGTCTTATTTTCCTCATTAGTGCCCTTATTGTGGGTGCGATTGCGGCTTTTTTTGCGCTTGCAGCTCAACAGGCCGACCATCTTTATCTTACCCTGTTTCAAAACCAGCCCCTGATAGCACTGAGTATTCCACCATTCAGTTTGGCATTAATTGCATGGTTAACGAAAAACGTATTTTTAGGCACCGAAGGCAGTGGTATCCCGCAAACCATTGCGGCACTGGATTTAAAAACCCATGAGCTGCGTCAAAAAGTGCTTTCGCTTAAAATTGCAGTCGGTAAAATTTTACTCACGATTATGGGACTATTCAGTGGTGCATCTATTGGCCGCGAAGGCCCGACGGTGCATGTTGGTGCGTCCATTATTTATTCATTACACGGGCATCGCGGCTTTCGTCGTCAGCATATGGCCAAGGCTCTTATTATTGCGGGAGGAGCAGCGGGTATTTCAGCGGCTTTTAATACGCCATTAGCCGGTATTTTATTTGCGATCGAGGAAATGGCGCGCAATTTTGAACGACGCCTAGGTAATATCCTGCTCCTTTCCGTTATTTTGGCCGGCTTAACGGCTATCGCCATTTTAGGTGACTACACTTACTTTGGGCACAGTAACAGCGAACTGCCACTTAACCGTTATACATGGCTTGCGATTATTGTTTGCGGTGTTGGTGGCGGCGTATTGGGCGGCCTGTTTAGTATGAGCTTGATTCATGGCTCTCGCCGTTTATTTAATATAGCCTGCTCTCATCCCGTTGTGCTTGCTTTTACCTGTGGCGTTATTATTAGCATTATTGGCTATGCCTCAAATGGCCTATCGTTTGGTACCGGCTACCACGAAGCGAAAAATTTAATTGATGGCGGCGAAGCAACCGCTGCTTTTCCATTTTTAAAATTACTCGCCACCGTCGCTTCTTATTTAAGCGGTATCCCCGGCGGCATCTTTGCGCCATCACTTTCAGTGGGTGCTGGCTTTGGCGCAAACCTGGCGGAATACATGCCCTATATTCCCACAGCTTCGCTGGTAATATTAGGCATGGTGGGATATTTTACCGGTGTTGTGCAAACCCCTATTACTGCATTCGTTATTGTTATGGAAATGACCAGTAACTCTTCGATGATTTTACCTTTAATGGCAACCGCACTTATTGCCAAAGGGTTTTCAAAACTGGTTTGCCCAACCTCTATTTATCAGGCACTGTCTGAAGTTTATTTGAACCGCACCACGACAAAAAAATAATTTAAGAAGCTCTTACTTTATGCATAACAAAGAACAATCCAGCCCCCGCTACAAACTAAAAGATAAACTACTTGCTAGTATTGTTATTGGTTTTATCTTTATTATGGCCTATCTCTGGTTTTCACCTTCGGGGTTAAAGGTCGTACCAAACCTGGAGCTAACCACCATTAGCGGTGAAAAAATAAAACTCGAATCCTTTCGTGGCCAACCGTTACTTGTCACTTTTTGGGCAACCTCATGCTCGGGTTGCATCAAAGAAATGCCGCACTTAATAGAAATTTATAAAAAATACTCGCCACAGGGTTTAAAAGTCATTGCCATATCAATGCCCTATGACCGCCCCGACTACGTAATGAAAATGGCAAAACAAAAAGCCCTGCCCTATACCATTGCCATGGATATTAATAAAAAAGCTGTGCAAGCCTTTGGTGGCGTACAATTAACCCCGACGACTTTTTTAATAGCACCCAACGGCACCATCGTGCGGCAAAAAATTGGCAAGTTTAATATGCAGGCCGTCACTGCTCAAATTGAGCAACTGCTTGCGATAATGCCGGCAAAAAAAGTTAAGCCGCTTAAAGCCGCAAATGCTGTAAGAAAAATTTAATTATTAATTACGCAGGTATTACATTATGCATTGGATTGAAGCACTTCATATTAGTTTTATGGTGACCTGGTTTGCCGGACTTTTTTATCTGCCACGCCTGTATGTTTATCACGCCATGTGTGATGCAGACGATATAACCGGCATTGAACGTTTTAAAGTCATGGAACGTAAACTGTACTACGGTATCATGACACCCGGTATGATATTTACTTTTGCTTTCGGTATCTGGATGCTGCTTGATTATGCCTGGGCAGCATATGCCGATGCTATCTGGCTGCATGTTAAACTCAGCAGTGTTTTGTTCTTGCTGGCCTATCATATTCACTGCGGTATATTACTAAACAATTTTAAATATAACCGTAATACCCACAGCCATGTTTTTTATCGCTGGTATAACGAAGTGCCCGTGGTGTTTTTGTTTTTGATTATTATTATGGTTGTGGTTAAACCTGGAGCACATTAAATCCAGAACGTTTTATTTTTGTAATCGACGCTCATAGATGAGATAAACCAACGGTATCACTAACAACGTTAAAACCGTTGAAGCAAAGGTTCCAAAAATAAGCGAAACAGCCAGGCCACCAAAAACAGGATCAAATATAATAATAAAGGTACCCAGAATAATGGCCATGGCCGTTAACATAATAGGCCGCAAGCGTGTTCGTCCAGCTTCAAGCACTGCGTATTCTAATGTTTGCCCCTGGCGTCGATTTTCAAGAATAAAATCAATCAGCAATAATGAATTCCTCACCACAATCCCAGCGAGCGCAATTACACCAATCATTGAAGTAGCCGTAAAATATTGCCCCATAAGCGCGTGCCCCGGCAACACGCCAATAATCGTCAGCGGTATCGCACCCATCACAATTAATGGTGTTGAAAAGGCACGATAATAAGCAACCAGAACCAGGTAGATTAAAATAATCGCAATAGCAAAAGCGGAACCTAAGTCTCTGAACACATCAAGCGTTAAACGCATCTCGCCATCCCAACGTAAGGCATAACCGCTCGTATCAGGATCAGCCATAAAATACTGTTTTAACTTCACGCCATTTGGCAAAGCATTGTTACTCAGGTATTGCCACATATTAAGCACCGCATAAACCTGACTGGTTGTTGCCAATTCACCGGTAACATAGACCACCGGATATTGGTCCTTATGTAATATCGGTTTATTTGTTTGAGTCTTTTCTATTTTAGCAATATCCGACAAACGCACCTGACGACCTTGTGGCGTGGTAAAAAAGACTTTAGATAAATCTTTGGGGCCGGTACGGTTACTTGCCGGAATTCGAAAACGGATCGGCACCGGTTCTTTTTCAAATTCCATATGCACCGTACCAACATCAACGCCAGCAAGATATGCTCGCAAGGTTTGCGCAATACTAGTTGGAGAGATCCCGGTTAACATCGCCTTTTTACGATCGACCACAATATTATATTCGTTATAGCTTTTGGTAACTGAATCATCAATATCAACAATATCATCGGTATGATAAAAAACTTCCATTTTTAACTGCGTTGCAATTTCTCGTAAGGTTTCATAATCAGGCCCATAAAGTTCAGCAAGAATAGTGGCACGCACCGGTGGCCCGGGGGGATCTTCGACGACTTTAATATTGGCTAATGTGCTTTCTTCCAAAATGGCTAAAGGTTCGCGCATGGCAAGCGCAATTTCAATAGAGGAACGTTGCCTTTCATGCTTATTAATTAAATTCACACGCACTTCTGCAATATGTGAACCTTGCTTTAAACTTGAACCACGAAGCAAACCATTAAAGTCTATCACGCCAGCTTCACCGACCGTTGTTTCATACGTTTGTACTTCGTCAAAACGACGCACCACATCGCCAACCCGACGCGCAACATAGTCGGTGTTTTCCAGTGTGGTGCCTTCTGGCATTTCGATACCAATAACAAAGGTATTATTATTATTTTTTGGTAACATTTTAAACTGAACCAGGTTATAAACCGGTAACAGTAAAACAGCAGCCATCAAACCACTCATAAGAATAAAGAAAAACCAACGTGCCGCAACACTGTCTATTAAACGACTCATAATACTGACATAAGCGCGTTCGAGAATACCGTTATGTGTATGTGAATCAACATCCGCTTGCGTAAGTGTATTCACTTTAAGAAAACGAAACGCCGCCCAGGGAGCAACCGTATAGGCAATAAACAAGGATACCAGCATTGCCACCGATACATTGAAAGGTATAGGCGCCATATACGGCCCCATCATACCGGTTACCCAAAACATCGGTAAAAAAGCGATGATAACGGTCAAGGTAGCCAGGTTGGTGGGTTTACCGATTTCATTAATCGCCTGAATCGCGCCTTGCATTCTATCAACGCCTTGTTTAGCGTAATGACGAAATATATTTTCAATGACCACAATCGAATCATCAACCAACAAACCCAGCGATAAAATAAGTGCAAACAAGGTAATACGATTAATACTTTGCCCGGTGACGTAACCAACGGCCAACGTAATAAATAGAATAAGCGGAATGGTTATGGTTACCACGGATGCCGCGCGCCAACCAAGAAAAAGTACCAGCAACAGCACCACGGTAACAATGGCGATAGCTAAATGTTCAACCAGAACATTCACCGCATCATCCGCTCTAGCGCCATCGTTACGGGTGATGTTTACGTCGACACCCGCCGGTATCATTTTATTTTTAATTTGGTTGAGTTTATTTAAAATATCATTGGCAACCGTGACCGCATTACTGCCAGCTCGTTTAGCAATCGCGATGGTCACAGCGCCCACTTCATAATCTTTTGATTTGCTTCCCTGATAGGCTTTACCAAAACCGATACGCGACAAGCGTTCAATTTCTTCCGGACCATCAATTATCCTGGCCACCTGTTTAAGATAAACAGGTTTGTGTTCGGTAATGGCGACAACAAGATCACCTACATCATCAGCATTTTTTAATGCGCCCCCTGTTTGCACTGATGCTTTAAGGTTGTTGCCAATAAAAGTACCCGACGGAATATCCAGATTACTTGATTCCACCACACGCCGGATATCCCCCAGCGTCACGTTATACTTTCTCATTTGTTCAAGTTCAAGGTAAACACTGATAGCGCGTTTACGCCCACCATGTACAAACGATACGGACGTATCTTTCACCCGCCGTAATTCTTCTAATACGGTATTAGCAATATTGCGTAAGCTACATTGCTTTAAGCCATTACATGAAAGTGAAATAGTAATAACCGGCACATCATCAACATCAATGGGTTTAACCAAAGGCAAAGCAGTTCCCGGTGGTAGCCTGTCAATATTACTCATAATACGGTCGTATAACTTGACCATTGAGTTTTCTTTATCCTGCCCCACTTCAAATTGCACACTCACAATGCCCATGGAATTCATCGCCATACCATAAGTATGTTCAACACCTTGCAAACCTTGCACGATAGCTTCGAGCGGCTTAACAATCAGCTGTTCAATTTCTTTAGGTGAAGCACCCGGTTTTTCGATAATAATATTGGCAGCCGGTACCACAATCGACGGATTTTCTTCGCGAGGTGTTGCCAGGTAAGCATAAACACCCACCAATAATGAAAACAACATGATTAATACGGTGAGCTTGCTATCGATAAAATAAGCTGCAATTTTACCGGCAATGTTAAGTTCTTCGTTTGATTCTTGTTTATTCATTATTGTTTCTTCAATTTATATTTAATGGCATACCATCAAACAAGGCAGAGACATTACCAAGCAATAGTGTTTCGTTTCCAAATAAACCAGCCAGAATATAAACCGAATTTTTTACCTGCTTTCCCAAACGCACCATACGAAAGCGTGCCTGATTATCCTGCACAACAAAAACACCTGCTACACCATTGCGAGTCACCAAAGCTTGCCAGGGTATTTTAATCATCACGCCTTTTTTTGCAGTCAGCTTAAATGTACTTTGCTTATCATTGCTAGCAGCGAAACTGTTACCGGCTACGCAGAGTAAAACGAGACAGAAGATTGTTTTTACATTTAGCATCATGACTATTCTTTATAACTATTTAATTCGTTCGGTACATTCAATATACCCACTGCATTTAATAATGCCAGCTGGCTAGCGCGTAGATTCAGTTCAGATGTTAATTTTTCTATGCAAGCTTCGGTATACATACGTTCTGACTGCAATAAATCAAGCAATATCGTTCGGCCTCGTCCATAACGTTTCTTAACCAGACGAACCGTTTTTTTAGCCAACAGCACGTTATCCTTCGCAATGGCAATACGCGATTTCGCTTCAAATAAATTATCACTTGCCTGCTTAACATCAGATAACACGGATTGTTGTAAGGCCTGTTTGTGCCATTGCTGGGCTTTATATTGCGCCTTTGCCGCACCAAGCTTGCCTTTAATGCTACCATCGTAAAGCCGGTAGTTGGCGATAGCCATAACACTGGAAGACTGACTATCAAAACCAAAGTTGTCATCATACCAGTTACTGCTTGCAACCAAATCAACCATCGGTTTGTTCGCGGCGTTGTTCACGTCTATATTGGCACGGGCGGAATCAATCGCTTTTACTGCGGCGAGCAAATCAATACGATTTGCTTGCGCTTGCTTATACAGGCTATCCAGATTGCCCGGTAGTCCTTTAATAACCGGCCATTCATCATTAACCGTAATAACCTCACTAACCGGCTTACCAATAGCCCGCTTTAAACGGCGCAGTGCATGTTGATGACGAGTGAGCGACTGAGTATATTTAGCTTTAACCGCAGCAAGATTCACCTGTGCCGAAAGTTTATCGGACTCAACAATACGCCCTTCACGAGCAAGTTTGGCGGTCGAATTAGCATGATGCTGGAAAGCCTGCTCTGCCTGGCGTGCAATGGTTAATGCTTTAGCTGTCGCAATAACATAAAGATAGGCCTGCGTAGTGGCAAAAACACCTTGCTGCCGCGCACGTTGTAACAGCAATTTTCTTTGTTTGTAAGTCGCATTACTCTGCGACAATTGCGCTTCAATTCGACCACCACTGTAAACCGGCCAACGCATTGTTAACGATGTCATAAATAATTCACTTGAATCCGGGTTATTCAATTTACCCGGCACAAAATCCTGAGTTGTAATTTGCTGAGTAAATAATTTATCGGCAAAGACATCCAACGGGTTATCGCTAATGCGAACACCGTAAGAAAGGCTAACAACCGGCTGCGATGCCGCATCGCTCGCTAAAAACTGCTCATGCGCAGCGCTTACCCGTTGCTCGTTGGCCAACAAAGCCGGTTTATTCTTTAAGGTATAATTAATCGCAGACTCCAACGTCAACAAATCTGCGGCGGCGGGCTTTAAGAAAAGTACCGTGAATACAAAAACCGTTGCCGTCAATGGCTGTTTAAAAGAAAAAATAAGAAGACTCCTTGCTGTAACAATAAAACACAGGACTGTGTGCAGAGAAATTCAACAAGGGTGATTATACCATTGAAATAGTAAATTCAAAGAGTTCTAAAATAAAAGTGCAGCGGATGGGAAATTTACATTTAAACAAAATAGTTAGATTGCTTCCAAATCAGCATATCTATTTTTTAATGACCTTGATTTTTATATTACTTAGAAAAATAAACAGCCTTCATTTCTGTTATTTTTTCTTGCGCAACGGTGGTGGCGACCTGCACATCATGAGGCGTTAAATCGGTTGTCTGCCAACAACTTTCATTGACCTCTTTTAAATCAGACTCATCTATATCGTCCGCATAGGGTAACGAGGCAACCGCATTGGCGATATGTATTAGCGCCACTTCGAGTTTAAACTCTTTCGCTTTTTCCGGTTCATGGTGAAACGCCATGCACTCGACCAGGTAACCCGGTAAATTCCATACCCGTGCCAGTTCTGCACCTAATTGGGCATGGTCAAAACCCATTACTTCCTGTTCTTCGAGGTACAGTGGCAATGACTCGCCTTGCACGGTACGCAATAAAGCATCTTGAACCAGTTCAGGCACTTTATTAAACATCACTAAATGCCCGATATCATGTAATAAACCGGCAACAAACATAGATTCTCGTAATGGCGGGTTATGCTTGCTTGATAATTCCTGTGCCAACAGGCCGCAATACAGGCTGTGGTGCCAGAAGTCATCAACCGAAATAAGATGAATAGGTATACCCGAAAAAGCATTAGTCGTGGCGGTTGAAAGCACTACATCGGTGAGTTGTTTGGTGCCCAGCACGGTAACCGCACGGGCAATCGTGCTAACTTCGGCAGACAATCCATAAAAAGGGCTATTGGCAATCGCCAGCACACGAACAGTAAGAGCTGGATCCTGGCTGATAAGATTGCCAATATCATCAACCGAGGCATTAGGGTCATCCACCATCGCGTTAATTTTAAGTGCAACTTCTGGCAACGATACCAATCCCTGAATATCATTTACCAATGACTTTAAATCGACATTTTTAGAAGCAACACTGGCACTGGTCATATTTTGCTACTCGATATAGTTTTCAATGAAAAACATTTAATAATTACAATAAGTTAGCGATAGAAAGGTTCACTTGTAGTGACCCAGGTTACCGCTCTTTAAATAATAGCGGCAAAATGGTGAGTAACCTTTAAAAATAAGTACAAAAATATCGGTTGTGAAGCTTAATTTTGGCTAAATTTAAGTGATTTCGACCATATCAAAATCCGCCTTGCCCACGTTGCAATCCGGGCATTGCCAGTCGTCCGGCACATCATCCCATTTCGTACCAGGGGCCAGGCCTTCTTCCGGCATACCTAATTCCTCATCATAAATAAGGCCACATATAGTGCATTCATACTTTTTAAAACTCATCTCGTACTCTCTCTTTAAAAGATCTTCAATCAATATAAACCGTTCAATCAAAAACCACCAGCAATGATACAATTGCAAAATGACAAAGTCACATTCCAGTTCACCTACAAAAGTACTCGTTTTCGCTGGCCTCGACCCAAGCGGTGGAGCAGGTATCTCTGCTGATATTGAGACCCTGTCAAATTTAAAAGTTCATGCGCTGCCCCTTATTACCTGCCTGACGGTGCAGGATAGCCACAATGTAAAACAACTTAATAGTGTTGAACCGCAACTGCTTAAAAATCAGATTGAAACCCTGCAAAAGGATATTTCATTCCAGGCAATTAAACTGGGCTTACTTTCAAGCATTGAAATTATTAATCTTGTATCCGATACACTCAAAGCTCAGCCGGAAATTCCCGTGGTATTTGACCCCATCCTGCGCGCTGGCGGTGGTGCCGAGCTAGCTAAAAGCAATATAGACTCAATCGTAAACGCCATGTGTGAGAAAATTATCCCCTTCTCAACAATTATCACCCCCAATAGTCTCGAAGCTCGGTTGCTCTCTGGCAAGCAAGATTTAACGGATTGCGCGAAAGTATTAATAGAAGCAGGCTGTAAAAATGTTTTAATTACCGGCGAGCATGAAAATAATCCTCAAGAAATAACCAATAGCTTGTATACATTAGATAATAGTGGAAAATTAAACCGTACCGATACTCACTGGCCGCGTCTGCCACACCAGTATCACGGTTCAGGCTGCACGCTTGCATCGGCTATTAGTGGCTATATCGTAAAAGGTTTTTGCATTGAAGATGCCGTACAACAGGCACAGCACTTTACCAATGCCGCTTTGCAACATGCGCAACTATTAGGAACAGGGCAATACCACCCGAATCGTTTTAAATAACATGATGCATAACTTACATGGCCTATATATTATTACCGATCCCACACTTTGCGGTGATGCTATCGTTAACAAAGTCGAGCAGGCTATTCTGGGCGGAGCTCAAATTATTCAATATCGAAATAAATCCGCCGATACCATGCAGCTAATCGCAGAAGCCAGCGCCTTACAAAAACTTTGCCAGCAATACAAACGAATATTTTTAATCAACGATGATGTTGCCCTTGCCATTAAAATAAACGCCGATGGTGTCCACCTCGGGCAAACAGACGCGGATATAACCAGCGCGAGAAAACAGCTTGGAGCCGAAAAAATAATTGGTATTACCTGTCACAGTGATATAAATGCCGCTCAAATGGCACAGCAACAATCTGCCAACTACGTGGCCTTTGGGCGATTTTACCCGTCACAAACAAAGCCAGCCGCACCAGCGGCTAAAATTGATATTTTGAAGCTGGCTCAAGCACAGTTACAAATTCCAATAGTTGCAATTGGCGGGATAAGCGTTGAAAATGCACTTGAGCTAATTACCGCCGGTGTCGATATGCTGGCCGTTATTCATGCAGTATTTTCGCAGGAAGATATTAAACAGGCCGCCGCCGAGCTAGTTCAATTTTTTCAGGCATGATTCCATTAAACTAAAAATACACCTTTAATAATTAAAACTAAAACAAACTACACAGGACTCTATTATGTCAGCCTCATTAACACATTCAGCCGAGTTATTTGAACAAGCAAAAAAATGTATTCCCGGTGGCGTTAATTCACCGGTACGCGCTTTTAATGGTGTTGGTGGTTCGCCGGTTTTTTTCAAGTCGGCAAAAGGTGCTTATGTTTTTGATGAAGATAAAAATAAATATATCGACTATGTTGCCTCATGGGGGCCAATGATAATCGGCCATTCACATCCAGACGTATTAACTGCCATTGAAAACGTACTCGATAAAGGCTTAAGTTTTGGTGCACCAACAGAATTAGAAACAAAAATGGCTTGCCGTGTTTGTGAAATTGTCGACTCCATTGAACTGGTTCGCATGGTTAGCTCGGGTACCGAAGCCACTATGAGCGCACTACGACTAGCGCGTGGCTACACAGATCGTGAAAAAATTATAAAATTTGAAGGTTGCTACCACGGCCATTCAGATTCACTACTGGTAAAAGCCGGTTCAGGCGCACTCACCATGGGCGTGC
>VAPL010034740.1_pt1 | contig 27689 bp, 34 predicted proteins | sample 3395061 | NCBI WGS metagenome assembly VAPL01 (sample SAMN08290444, study PRJNA428436) | hydrothermal vent metagenome | isolation source: Deep-sea hydrothermal vent chimney 2 | place: Pacific Ocean: Juan De Fuca Ridge | depth 2182 m m | reverse complement strand
TCTTACCACCTTTTTTCTTACTACCTTTTTTAGACGCTACTTTTTTATTACCGCCATTACCAATATATCCGCTAACATCGTTAGGCTCATCGAGTAGCTTATCAGCCGCATCTAAGACACCAGCTAACTCCGATAGTACTCTATCATCGCCAATTTCATCAATAAATTCAAATGTAAGAGGTGCTTGCTTTGCGGTTGAATCCTTATCGAAACCAATTCGTAATGCAACTTGCATTGTATGTAGTTCGAGGTTATTTACTGACTCCATGAATTTCTTCCAATTTGCCAATGATGTTGGTGGAATTGATAACATTTTAATTTCAGGCTTGCCCTTATCCGCATCAACTACTAACGCTAAACGACGACGATTTCCACAAGCTTTGCCTTTACCTATTCCGCTACCCCATTCGTTTAACTCACAATCAATACAACCATGATTGGCACCACCTTGACGGTCTGGGCTAGTTTCATGTGACTGCATTTCATCCTCATCAACACCAACACTAAAGCAAGTTGGTGGATAAGGTTCTCCAGCAACATAACCGTAGTCATGCCATGAATTCTCAAACCTCCATCCAATAACAACACATTCAATAACATCACCAAGCTTAGCACCACCGATAGAAAAAACCATTTTACCGCCATTTGCTGAAATGAAATTGCCTGCTAGTGGTTTTTCTTTGGGGGCTTTGCCTTCCTTAACGTGCTTTGTCAATTGCTTGCGCCAGTCTAGCGCGATTTCTTTTTTCTTTTTTGCCACCATGATTCTATTTTCCTTCTGTTAATTTTAATTTAATTACATCAGCATTAAATGCCTGGGCAGCTTTTATAAAGTCTGATAATTGCATCCTTGTTTTAGCACCATCAACGGTATTACCTAACATCATATTAGCCATATTAGATGTTATGATAGGTTTTAACCGTTTCATTTCATCTCTATTCACTTTAATACGTCTCTTAATAATAATTGGATCTAATTGTCTTGCCATTTTATCTACCTCTTTTAGTATATAATATCGTCTCTCACTATTTTTTAAATTTAGTGGGTTGGGATCGCCTGTTGCAAATATATAGTTAATCATTTAAATGGCTTCTCTGCAGCACCTTTTCTACCTTCCATAATTTTCTGATTATCGAAATCAGGTACAGGCATAACCGCTTTTTTAGATACTATTTCAAGTCTAGGTATATCGAACCATTTACCACCATTTAATCCACCATCATTGTTTATTTTTGGTGTTAGTACTGCTTGGATACACCCGTACAAGTCGAAGCTAATAGAAGTGATGACACCTTTATATCCTGTCACTTTATCTACTGCTTTCAAACCTAATAAGTTAATATGTTCTTTCATTAATCTAACCCCTTTGTTGTTTGTGAAATTCGTTAATTTGTTCTTGTGACACCTCACCTTTATACTCGATGCACATAATGTTTGAACCTGCCCTATGTGGGAAGTGGAGTGCATCACAACTACATACATTCTCCTTGTTCTTCTTCATTTGCCAGTTATCAGGATTTTCTAGTAATTTACCACACGACTTACATTTTGGTTTTCTTAAATACCATGTGTGGTGGTGTTTTAATGATACCCTTTGCCTGCAACTACCTTTTGTACATCTGTATAAGTAAGTCATTTTGAAAACATTAATACCACTATAATACCTACAACAACTACCATGAAAGATAATAATAATGCAGTTTCTTGAACACAAATGCTCATCATTTTATAAATATCCTTTAAGTTCTGGTGTAACTTCGACTAGTCTATCCTTGCTACATTGATACCATACTTTACGTCTGTAACGATCAGTAACCGCAAATGCTTCAAACTCATTTTTATTAAATGCAATACCAGCAGCGTTAAATAGACCATTATCTATTAAGCATACAAATAAGTTACCCTCTTTTAGATCGCCATAACTTGGTGTTTCGAATTCTTTTGTATCACAGTTATGTTGCAGCCAATCTTCTTTAGATTGTCTCTTTGGATTTATATAAATTCCCATGTTTATACCTTTTTCTTTCGTCCGATTGATAGTGCTTTTTTAATCATGTTTTCCGTACCGGCTATTTTTTTGCCATTCTCTCTATACTCGACATAAGCAGTTTGTCCAACACGTTTTTGAAGTAATTCAAATGCGTTATTTTTAATAATGTACTTGTAGAATTTTGGCCAATCTTTAACAATGCAAGTGTCCTTTTTCTGTAGCTTTACAGAACCAATACTAGTACCAAAGGTCTCAAGTCTACGATCTTCTAACAGTTCAATTAAATTACTTTGCATTTCTGATGCTTTTGATTCTAGTTCTTTTACAGCTTTGTTTGCTGCCGTTATTTTCGCTTTTAGTTTTAGATACTTATCAATATCTTTTCCTAATTTACCAACTGTTTTATCTGTCATGATTTTATTACCTTTTTAAGTGCTTTGAATTTAATATATAAGTCACATCTTTGAAGTTGTGTACAGTGTTATGTTGTCGTCAACAACTTTATATACATTATTAGTTGTAAAGTATCGGTCTGATTTTCCAATGTATTGATATAACTCAATCATTGTATTTTCCCTTTATTTGAGATTTTTAAGATCATGAAGTCGTTGAATAAAGTTATCTATATCGTCGTTATCCGTGAATTCTATTCTATACTCTTCTTTGAAATTATTTACTGTAATAGATTTAGAGGCTTCATCTATATAGTTGATTCTAAGCCCACTACCATCTTTATTGCTAGCTAATTCTTTTAATTTTCGAGCTGTTTTTACTAATAGTTTCATTTCAATTGGCCTTTTAGTTTAATTACAGTTTAAATATAAGCTATTAATAATTAATTGTCAAGTTAATTTCCAATAACTTACACTATATTAATCAATAACTTATAAATTAATTTTAAATAGGTAAAGATAATTGATGTGGGAGGGTGTTATCAAGGTTTAGACTATGATTTATTTCCCACATATCTGGCCAATGGTTATTAGACTTATGAATATTATCTAGCCCTAGCTGTATACGAAGGTTGTCCAGGCAATGGAGTCCGCACACATAAGGATGGTTAATTGGTACTATGTGATCAACGTGAAACTCCACCCCATTCGTTTTTGTTAATCTCCTTGCAGCTTTGTATAATTCTAATATTAGTTTACCGTCGTCCCAAGCGGGGGTAATTGATTTACAATACTTTTTACGTTCGTTACCTCTCATTTATATACCTTATATCGATACTATCGTTTCTACGTAAAATAACTGTTTCAAATAATTGGATTTCTTTAGATGAGTTTATAAAGCCATGTACTTCTATATCTTTAACCGATCTATATTTAACATAGTGTTCATCATATAAGTACATTAGATTGAATACTTCGCCATGAATATTTAATTTGAATATTTCTGGTAGCTCTTGTTTACCGACTTTTCTCCGACCAAATTTTAAATAGGATTCAATTTCACTATACATCATCTTGACACCTTTGATTTTTTAGCTTTGAATAATGCTATTTTAGATTTATCAAAATGATCCTGCATTTTTTTATGATTTGCATTACGCCATTTTGACATGTTGCGTAATGCTCTTACACGTTGTACACCGGTAGAGGTTCTTATAGTTACTATTTCACTTTCGTTAAATATTTTCTTTAAAGCTTTTCCAACTGCTGTTAGTGTTACATTGACTTTAGAAAAATTCATTTCATAAAGACTAGCTATTTGTGATGTGGTGTATAAATCCCTATCAATAACCGCCCCATTAATTGATAGGTATTGATTTGGATCAGTTTTAATACCTGATATGAAACGCTCTAAGTCTGTTAAAGAATGGTCAATCAATTCTGTTTTTGCAATTGTCATTGGTGGCTTTTCGCGATGATCAAAACCTTTTGATATTTTGTACTCATTTATAAAATAATATAATAGTGCTGCTGTACCATCACCATCTCTAAATTTCTCCAAAGCCTTACCTTGCTTTAAAGACAAACCATTACCATGCTTTATTTCGTGTACTAACCAACGTCTATCAGTTGGCTCAAGGTTTAATGGATCAGGATGATTACTAGTGAAAAAGTAATTTATACAATCATCTATAAAGTACGTATCCGTCCTCATTTTGCGAATTGGTATTGATGGTCTTGTGATTAGCCCTTTTATTTTATCAGCTTCATTTCGTTTATCTTTACCACTAATTTCATCACCAAGAATGAATTGTTTATTAACAGACCAGCCATTATACTGCGAGCTTAATTGAGAATCATCGATTAAAGCGTAGTTTTCACCGTACATTTCACCAATGCAAAGCCCTAATGAACCCTTACCCGTACCTTGTTCAATAGACTGCATTAACACAGCAGTTAGCATTTTAGTGCCAGGGTATTGTATAGGGTATGCTACCCAATTTAAAAACCATGTTATTAGTTCTTTATCATTATCGAAAACTTGATTAACCGCATCTAAAAATAATTTAACAGATCCCTTTTTAGGCACACATCCCCAGCCACGCCATAAATTAAATTCATTGTCACTTGTCACCTGTGGTTGTGCAGGTTTATAAGTTAATTTATTGTGAGTTCGTCGATTAGGCCATGATAACCAAATTTTCGCGGCACTAACGGAACCATCACCAGATTCATTTGGTATTAATTTATTTGCATACACTAAATTAACAAGTGGTTTATCAGATACAAAGATATTATCTTTAAAAATGTATACCTTTCCTAATTCTTTTATATACGCTATTTCACTATTGAGTTCATCTAATTGCACAATACTATTAAATTTTTCTTCTGGTAAATTGTAAAAGTCTTTTTTATTATTAGTTAATAGGTAATCATCAAGACCGATTTTAGAATAGGGGTCGAAAGGTAATACTTTATTTAACACTTTTGCACCTTGATCATTAAGTGCTTTTGCAAATGCTCGCAAGGCTTTTAATACATCTGCATTCGTATGTACATCATTGTCGTAACAGATTAATATTTTTCTATCTTTTAAATTAATGTTTTTAAAATCATCGATTAAACTTTTTTGCTGTTTTTTACTCTTAAATGACCAAACCCCACCAAGGCCAATTGTTGCTATTCCATTTTTACATGCCGCATATGCTTTCTTTTCCCCTTCGGTAAACACAATTACTTTTTTATTATCTTCTAATATTGCGGACCATTTTATACTAGGTGGGAAATATAATTTTGGCTCTGTTCCTTTTGGTTGCGAGTACTTAACTAGTTTAGCTCCACCTTCCTTGTTTTCTTTTCGTTTTAACGCTTCTAAAAAACGAAAGCGGATATTATTAATTTGCTTACCTTTAATATCAAAGTAGGGAAGGACGTAACCGAATGTACAAAAGCTTGAGTTTAATACTATTTCAGCCTCACCATAATTACAGACTTGTAGCTTCATCTTTTTAAAATCAGAATCATCTAAACCACTTCGTCTTAAATCATCAAGTGCTAATTTTTTTAATTCTTTTTTAGTCTTCATTAATTTGATTCTCTGCTATAAATTTAATTATAAAACCGCGTATTAGAGACGATCGATTTATTCTACCAATTGTATTACCATGCTCTTTCCTATTGATTTTTATTTTTTGTGAAATTATAGCGTCAAAATCATCAAGCATTTTTTTAGTTATTGAGACTTTTAATTTCTCATCTTTTAGGATTTTTTTAGTTAATTGTATTATTGGTTTTTTATCTTTTAACATGTAATCGCCTTTTAAAATGGAGAATCAGCACTACCAACACCTTAGACTAAAAGGCCAATAATAGATGTGAGGTGTTTTTTGATAGTGCTGGTTCATTGTTTTTGGTATTGGCCTGTTGAAAAGTATAACCAAATCACTATAACTTGCAATAGTTTTTATTAAAATTAGGTAGAAAATATATAAAAACAACTGAAATTTAGCAAAAAACAGTGAAAAAATTAATGTAAAAATAAGCAGAAAAGGATGTTTTTTAAATATTAGTGAATACTTATATTTAACTTTTCATCAAAAACCAACATTTTTTTGACCATGTTATAGGTTTGTTTTAGGCAACAAATAACATATAAGTTTATATGAATCAAATACATAATGTATGCTACACGTTTTACAGGTATTAAGCATGCGTTTACTTTATAGTGTAGGGGTATAATATATATGTTAATTAGATAAAAAAGATATAACACTATAACAAACTAGTAAGTAACTGATCTATAAAACGAAATATGTTATACCAAATCTATAACAAACCTGAAACACCTGTAACACTCATAGCATGTTAATTAATGGCTTTTCGTTGGCGTAGCTGTTTATTTATTGTCACTAAGCCGCTATTATCTATGTATATGATTCATAACCCCTAAAAGGCTAAAACTTTGACATTAGAAAAAAAAGAAACGAAGCAGGTTAAGAAAAAAGCAGACACTCGAACAAGAGTGCAAAAGATAAAGGCTGCAACGCATGAACAAATGCGAAATAAGTTCAAGGCAATGGAGTACATAAGGCAATTAGAAAAATCTGCAAAAGATTTAAATGATATTAGAAAAAAACAATCGCTAAAGAAAAACGCAGATGATCATTTCATGCTCGGACAACAAGTGCTAACAATAAAAGTACTTATTGATTTAAATATAAAACGTTTAAAATTTTGCTTGCCAGAATTAAAATCTATGGAATTTAAAGATCCTAATGGAGACAACCCTTTTACAACGGCATTAATTGCATTGGCGGAGGCTGCTAAAAATTGTTAAACGCTGAAAAAATATTATCTGACTCGGTTACATTGTCACGTAATAGTGGCGAATGGTTTTTAGAGAATATTATTCACCAGTTAGATGAATGTGATCAATGGCAAGTGAATCTAGTTGAATCAGTATTAGACGTTTACAGATTTATAAATAAAATACCAACTGTTATTAACCACAATGGTTTGAATAGAATCACGGTAGTATCTTGTCACGGTACAGGTAAAACGCATGCACTTGCTTTAATTCTCCATGTTTGGAATTATTGTTTTCACGGTTTAGTGGTAGGTACTGCTCCAAAGCAAGATCAAATAAAAACTAGATTCATGCCGCGTTATCGAAAAATAAGAAAATCTGCACCAGATTGGTACAGTAGTTTACAAACTGTCGATGCTATGAAAGTGACAATTCTAGGTGATCGTGATTGGGGATACTTTGGCGAAACTGCAAGTGAACCTGATAACATGGCAGGCTATCACGACACACCGCAATTGATTTTAGTTGATGAGGCAAGTGCCAAAACTTTAGATCCAATGTTCCCAGTTATTGAGGGAGCTTTGACAACTAGCGGATCTGTTTTAGTCACAATTGGTAATCCAACCAGGACTAGCGGTGAATTTTATAATAGTCATAAAAAGAAAGGTGTAAAAGAATTATATTTTAAAGTACACGTTAAGCCAAAAGATTCTAGGTACGTTTCGGATAAGTGGCTAGTATCAATGGCAACTAAATACGGAAAAGATAGTTCAATTTATAAAATACGTTGTTTAGGTGAATTTGTTGATGCAGAAGAAAACCAATTAATTAGTTTGTCATGGTTAGAAGAGGCACAAGGAAAAGAGCTACCAGAACAAGGTAGCTTTTATAGATTAAGGATTTCTATAGATGTTGCTGATGGTGGACTAGATGATAGTGTCGTTACGGTAAGCCATATATATGAAACAGCTGTAAATCTAAAAAAACAATACACGTTTAACTTTCCGTCAGCATTATCACATAAATTATTGTTTAATGCGGTTGATAAAATAGCAACACTGTTTGAATATGATATTAAACGTGGGGATGATATAGTTGTCGATACCCTAGGAGTTGGTTCAGGTACAGCAGGATTGTTTATCAACTCAGGTCGTTATAATGTGATATTATACAAGGGTGGCGAATCAGCGGACGATCCGAAAATGTACAGATGTAAACGAGTCCAATCTTACATTGGAATGCGTAATGATTATCGTGATGGCAACGTCTACATTGACGATGATTTCTGTTCTGCTGAAGATTGGGAAGACTTTACAGCGCAAATGTGCTCTATTAAGACTAGAGAAGATTCTGAAAAGTTAGAAGATTTAGAACCTAAAAAGTTTTTACTAGTTTCACCTGATAAAGCTGATAGTAATGCTATGATTTACGCAACATCAGTACCAGTACTTGGTAATGTTGAAATGCCTGAATTAGTAGGTACACTACAATCCAACAGTCACGACATGGACACATTTTAAAATGAATTTATTTAATTTATTTAAAAAACACGATACTAAATTACCAACTAAACTACCAACTAAAGATAAAGCGTGGTCTGATGTATCAGCTATTTATTCAATATCCGATTTTACTAAATATAATCCTGATGATTTAATAGGTAGAAAAGGCCACGCTATTTATAAAAAGATGATGCGTGATGAACAAGTAAAGGCTGTTGTTAAATTTAAACGAGATGCGATAACAAGTAGAGGTTATGTTTTTGAGCTTGATGCTAAAGAGTACGGTATATCTGATGATGAGGCTAACAAAAGAATTGATCTAAGTAAGGCGATTATTAATAAGTTAAATGGCTCGTGGGTTGATTTTTTAAACGGTATGTTTTCAGCTATCAGTAATGGGTACTCCATGACAGAAAAAGTGTTCATTCAAATTGAACATGATAATAAGTTATGGTGGGGGATAAATAAACTTAAACTAAAACCCTTTGATACTTTTCAATTTAAAGAGGATGATTTTGGAAACATTATTAGTGTTGTACAAAAGGTTAGCGGTAAAGAGCAGAAAATAGACTTATCTAAATTTGTACATTTTATTATTAACCCTGATATTGATGAGCATTATGGAGAATCGGAATTAAGAGCAGCACATCGCGCTTGGTTTGGAAAAGATCACATTATTAAATTTAGAAATATATGGTTAGAACGTCATGCAGGTGGTTTCAGGTGGGCACAGTTAAGACAAGGAAAAACATTATCAGTCAACTCACCAGAATATCAGTCGTTGAAAAGCGTACTATCTAATATACAAACAGCAACTGGCATGATTGTACCTGCCGACTATGAATTAAATAGTGACTACCCTAATAAAAATGTAGCATACAAAGAAGCTATAGACGACTGTGATATCCAAATTAGTAGAGCTTTACTAGTCCCGAATCTTTTAGGAATAACCCCATCAGGAAATACTGGAAGCTTTTCACAATCAACAAATCAATTAGATGCTTTTTTATGGACACTTGAAGCAGATAGCAAAAGAGCAGAGGATACTATTAACGAGCAACTATTTAAGCAATTAGCTTTAGTTAACTTTGGGGATGATGCTTGGCCGAGGTTTAGATTTAATCCTGTATCAGAATCTAAAAAAATGGAATTAATAAAAGTGTGGAGTGAGTTGGTCGGTTCTGGAGCCGTTACTAAAACAAGTTCTGATGAATCTCATGTAAGGGGTATGATGAAATTTCCTGAACCTGATGAAGATGATTTGAAAAATGCTAATAATGATTCAAAACCTAATGACAATGACCCAGGTATCGGTAACATAAAACCTAAAAACAATAGTGATAGCAGTTCTAGTGACGATAATCTACAAGCTGATGACAATAATCTTGAACAAACTATTGTTGGTAAAGGTTTAATATCAGTTAGCTCATTTACTAAATCACAACGTAGAGTTGATTTTGCTGTTATTTCTAAAACATCAAATTCTATCATTGATGAATTCACCACAGCTACAGCGGACATTATGGATAACGTGTTTTCCGACTTAATTAATAAAGCACGTGGTGGTGGATCACTAGATAATAAGATACGTGATAATATTCGCGAATTGAAAGTTGATGGTGGTTTAAAACGTAAATTGAATCGTGTTCAAGTAGCTATGTTGAAAGAGTCCTATAGCATTGGTGAAAAGCACGCAGCTTTTGAAATTGACAAAGCAATGAAAAAGGATTTCAGTACTAGTAACAACAAAGACCGATTAAAATTTATTGCTGATGACTATTTTAAAATTAAAGCATTTAAGATAACAGGTAACTTCACTGACTCAGCTATTAAAATGATTGAAGCTGAAATACTAAACGGCACTAAGTACGATAAGACATGGGCTGAGGTTGAAAAGGCTATTTATAGTAATGCAGCAAGTGAAGGGTTAATATCCATTGAACAAGCAAGGGAGGCAATGGGTGAAGCTTTAGGAGTGGCGAATCCTGATGCGCGTATACGCACAGTAATTCGAACTAGTTCATGGGACGCGATTAATGAGGCCCGCCACTCTTATTTTACAGATCCAGATTTAGACGGTTTTGTTATTGCTTATGAATACAGTTCGATTCTGGATGATAGGACCACACAAATATGTAGCCATTTGGATGCAGAAAATAGAGGTGACCATTCATTAAGTTGGTACGCAACTAATCCACAATTTAGGCCGCCAAATCATTATAATTGCAGATCGCTATTAATACCGGTAACTGAAATTGACATAGACTCATATACAGAAGGTGCCGCACCAACAATGCAGCCTCAAAAGGGATTTAAGTAAAATAAATCATAAATAGGTGATATATGAAAGTAATTAAACAAGTTGAGATATTTGCAGCAGGTCTGTGGAATGGTATTGAATTTTCTAATGAGGATTTAAAACTAATTGCGTTCTCGTTTGATAAATTAAAAGATAAGCACAAAGTCCCACTTAAAATGGGTCATAACGATAAACAACCATTTACGGACGGTCAACCTGCATTAGGTTGGATTGAAAAAGTATGGTTAGAAGGTAACAAGCTAATGGCGAAGCTTGTAGACTTGCCCGATGTCGTGTTTTCAGCTATAAGTAATAAATTATATAAGAAAGTATCTATTGAGTTAGAGGTTAGTGTTAATCATAAGGATGATTTTTACCCGTTTGTGTTGTCAGGTGTTGCGTTGCTCGGTGCGGATATACCCGCCGTTAATACGTTGGCAGATTTGACAGCCTATATGTCTAGGGAAGAAATGACCTTTAAAAAACGAATGGCTTTTACAGCTATTAAAAATGAAGTGAATAAGGAGGGTTTTAAAATGCCTACGCAAGAAGAATTTGACGCATTGCAAGCGAAACTAAACGCCGCTAATGCTGTTAATAACGATCACGAAAAATCAAAAATTGAATTTGCTAAATCTAAAGCTGAATCCGATATTGAATTTGAAAAGCTGAAATCTGAGGCTAAAGTAGCAAAAGACGAAGCTGAAAAAGTTAAGTTTGCAGCTGAAAAAGTATCGTTTACTGATAAGCTTGAATCTTTGGTTAAATCAAATGCAATTACACCGGCACAGCGTGAACAGTTTACAAAAGACTTTGATACTAATAAGGATCAAGTTACTTATGCTGTAAACGCTATGTCAATTGGCACTAGTGATAAGGGTTTAAATATTGATGATAAATCTAAATCTAAATCTAATAACGACGATGATAAGACACCAGATGTTATCGTTTTAACTCGTGCTAAAGAACTAATGTTGAAAACTGGTTCTAGTGATTTTATGGCATGTAAGTATCAAGTGTTACGTCTTGATGACGACTTGGCAAAAGAATACGCAAACATGAACGGGGAGGCTTAATCATGTCATTTTTAGAAATTTACGGAGTTGATGCGGGTACGGATTTAAGAGCATCTCAATACAAAGCGGTTACTATTGGCGGCACTATTGCTGCTAATGGTGAGACTACTGTTGGGCTGTTGCAAAATAAACCGGGAAGCGGAGAAGACGCGAGCCTAGGTTTTATGGGTCGGTCTCGATTTGTTGCTGGAGCAGCTATTGCAGCAGGGGCGCAGATAACAATTGTCTCTAATGGATTTGCAATTACTGCAACGAGTGGATCTACAGTGATTGGTCGTAATGGTCGTAGTGCCGTTTCGTCTGGTGCTACGGGTGAAGCGATGATTTCTTGTAACAACGCTAGTACATTAGCTTAATTAGGAGGTACTTAAAATGGGTGCTGTTTCAAAAAATCTACACATTGATAAACTACTGTCTGAGATGGCAATAGGATATCGTCCTGACGGTTTTATTGCTGATATGATCTTTCCAACTGTTCGAGTTGGTAAACAATCAGATTTATATACTGTCTTTTCTCGCGAAGATCGTTTACGTATACCTGATACAACTCGTACTCCGGGTCAACGTGCTAATCGTATTACAGAAGAAGTCGGTTCAGGTACTTTTTACGCAAAGAACTATGCGTTATCAGGTTTTGTACCGATCGAAGACAAAGCAAATGCAGATCCATTGCTAATTGATGAAATGATCAATGGTAAAGCGCAACTTGTTTTAGATGGGTTAATGTTGGACTGGGAAAATCGAGTATCAACAAAGGTAACTAATACTTCAAATGTTGGTTCATTTTCTGCTGTTGGCTCTGCTTGGAATTTGGCAGGTGATCCACTTGGTGATGTTAATGCAGGGATTGATAACGTTCATTACTCTAATGGTGTTAAACCTAACGTTATTACGTTTGCTCCTAAAGCTTGGGACTCTTTTAGACGTGATTCAACAGTGCGTAATTTGATTTCCGGTACTGACAATGGTGGCGGGTATCCTAATACTGATGATGTAGCTAAGTTACTTAACATAGAAAAAGTGTTAGTAGCTGGAGCATTTAAAAACTCATCTGAGGAAGGTATTGCGGAATCTATAGAACCTATTTGGAAGGATCAGGTTTTAATTAGCTATACAGCAACTAATCCGAGCCGTGACAAACCATCATTTGGTTATAATTTTAGATGGGTATTTGGTGGATTACCCGACATGATGATTGAACGCCATCCCTATGATAACCGCACACACTCAGAAGAAGTGGAAGCAGGTTATTATCAAGATGAGGTTATAACGGGTAGTTCTTACGGGTTTTTAATAACTGGTATTAATAGCAGCCAGTAAACTAATGCTATGAACTTTGAGCAGGGGGTTATTTCCCTGCTCTATTTTTGAAAATACAAACTAAGGAGTATTTAAAATGCTAGTACCAAGTCATGATGATCCAAACCGTGAGTCAGAACTAAAGCGAATGAAGTTAGAGCCTGATACTTTTGGCGTAACTAAAATCGAAAAGAAAGATAATAAAGAAGATAAGAAAAACACTAAAAAATAAAATAATCCAAAAAGGATAATAAATTATGTTCATAGTCATTAATTGTTTAGGATTACCATTCAACGGCAATACAATTAAAAATGGTTCTCTCGGAGGCAGTGAAAGCGCGGCGTACTATCTCGCCAAAGATTTAGCAGTAAAAGGCCATAAGGTTACGGTTTTTACAAATTCACAAGAAGAGGGTGTTTTTGATAATGTTAGTTATATATTTGCTGGTAATCAAACAGAACATGCACCGTTAGGGGAAACATTTCATTTCTATGCCAGCAACACACCACATGATGTATTAATAATTCAACGTCATCCACAGGCTTTTAAATTCCAATATGCTAGTAAAATTAATTTGTGGTGGGTCCATGATTTAGCGATAATTAGACAAAAGTCATTAGTAAGTACTCAGCTTTGGAACATCTCTGGTATTTTGACAGTTAGCCAATATCATAAAGATCAGATAGTTGATGTATATGGCATTAACCCTGGAATTATTTTCCCAATTCAGAACGGAATAGATTTAAGTTTGTTTGATGGTGATTTACCTAGAAAAATTGACAAGGCCGATGCAACTGATGTTATTTTTACTGGAGAGCTTACTAAACTACTTTACACGTCACGACCTGAACGCGGTCTTGAGCATTTAGTTATGCCAGACGGTATCATGGAAAAGCTAGATAAGCTTGATTTGAATTATCACTTGTATATTTGTAGTTACGAAAATAACACTGAAGAAATGAAGCCATATTATGACTATTTGTATGGTCGTGCGGAACAGCTAAGAAATGTAACTGTGTTGGGTCATTTAACCAAGCAAGAATTAGCAGATGTTATGCGTCAATGTAATGCTCTTGTTTACCCAACGCCTTCATTGCAAGCGAAAGAATTTAATGAAGTATCATGTATAACAGCAATGGAAGCAATGGCAGCAGGTTTGCCCTTTATCAGTTCAAAACGTGGAGCACTTCCAGAAACGTGTAAAGATTCAGGGTCTATTTTATTAGATGTTGGTGTTGACGGGATGCCTGTTATAGATGATTTTGTTAGTGCTATTGTTGACTTGGAAAAAGACAATAAAGATGGAGAAATATCTAAATGGCAGTTAAAAGCCGCTAAAAAATACGACTGGACTTATGCGGGTAATATGACTCTAAATATAATTGATAAGTTATTTAATCGTAATCGTTCAAATGGAGGTGTACTGCGTTCACTAATTAGAAATAGTGATTATTATGCAGCGTTAAAAGTAGTAGATAACAAAGTAGTAGGTAACATACCTAGGGATGATAGTATTGTAGAATGGAGTATTAACGAGTTAGATTCGCAGTACACATTTGCAAAAAATAATACGTGGAGTGAACATTATCAAAGATATTATGAATATGAAAAGGCTAGGGGCGTTAATTACGGCGCGGAATCTCTTGACGGTAATGATAGGTTTGAGTATGTTTCTCATATCATTAGTGGTATTAAGTCTGGTGGTACGGTATTAGATTACGGCTGCGCTCATGGACACTACACGATTAACTTAGCTAAACGATTTCCAGAGATTAACTTTGTTGGTGTTGATATTGCTAAAACTAATATTGAAAAGGCGAAGGCTTGGGCAGAAGAAGATGATGTAAATAATGTATTATTTGTTAACTCTTTCATTATGGATGACGGTTATCTTGATGGTAGTGAGAGTAGCGTAGTATTAAATAAATATTATGGAATGTCGTCTCGATTTGACGCTATTATATCCGCAGAAGTAGTGGAGCATGTTAAATCAGCACAACACATTATTGATTCCTTATCTAAATTATTAAGTGATGATGGATTAATGATTGTCACCACTCCATTTGGTGCATGGGAAGCTCAAGGATATAAAGAACATTGGAATTGGCGTGCTCACGTACATCATTTTGAACGTGAGGATTTACATGATATGTTTAGCCACCATCCTAATTTTAGAGTTATCGTAGCAGCATGTGGATATTCTAAATGGGGACAGTCATTAGGTAGTTATATAACTACGTTCAACAAACCAAATTTACCAAGTAAAAATATAGACTTCGAACGTAAACTAAAACAAGTCACGCCAATTCAAACAGTATCTGCTTGTATGATTGTCCATAATGCTGAGGGGACATTAAAAAAATGCCTTGATAGTTTTGTTGATTGTGTTGATGAGATACTTATTTGTGTTGATGAAACGACAACGGATAAAACACAGGAGATAATTAATAACTATATTGATAGTCAACGTGGCTATTGGCCTGTGATTAAATCAAAAACTATAAAATCACCATTAGAAATAGGCTTTGATGAGGCACGTAATGAAAGTATAAGGGACGCTTCTGGTGATTGGGTATTTTGGATAGATGACGATGAAACTGTTTCAGGGATTAATAATATATTTAAATATTTACACAACAATGCTTATGATGGGTATGCTATAAAACAACATCATTTTAGCATGGAACCGTTAGGTGTTATGAAAACGGACCTACCTTGTAGATTATTTCGTAACCACAAAGGTGTTAAGTTTTATGGAGTAGTTCACGAACACCCTGAACTTGTTATGAATAGTGGTGTAGGCCATGTCCAATTATTACCTGATGTTGAGATTGCTCATAATGGTTATGAAGATGAGGATATAAGGCGTGGAAGATTTCACAGGAACCTAGATTTACTTGCTAGAGATAGAGAAAAATATCCAGATCGGATTTTAGGGAAGTTTTTATGGGTTCGAGATTTAGCGCAAATGTGTAAGTATGAAATGGAAATGAATGGTGGAAGAGTTACACAAGAAATGAAGCTTAGAGCTGATGAAGGTATTATATTATGGGAGGATTTGCTTAATAGTGGTGAACTTCGTATGATTTCGGACGGCATGGAGTTTTACAGTTTTCTAGCTCAAATAAAAGGAAATAGTTTTGAATTCGGATTTATGATTGACTCAAGCAAACTGAATGGAGGCTTGCATCTTGCACAAGCTAAACCAATACAATCCCACTTCGTAAGCATAGAACACGTTAACAAATTAATGCAAGCATTAACAAATGAGAAGGTGAAAGACTATGACTCAAAGTACTACTAAATCTATTGTAGATAACTTCAAATCAAATATTGGTGCCGGTGATTCTATTGGTGTAAAAGGTCGATGGATTTGGGAGATCACTCGTGCTGATGGGATTACAGAGGTCATCACTGCTGATAACATCGTTACTAAAGATGGGTTAAATACAATTGCAGCGCTAATGCTTGGTGACGCAACAGGTGTCAATTCTGCGTTTAAATATTTGGCTATCGGTACAAGTACTAGTGCGGGTTCACTTGGTTCTGTGCAAAGTGGTTTAGGTGAGGTTGGTCGTAAAATTGGTTCAATTATCACAAGCTCTAATGAGGTAGCGATTATAAGTGCGACATGGGCTGGTAACACTGATGGATTAACAGGTGTTGCACTAGGCTCTGCTGGGGTTGTCAATCACGCCGGTTCAGGTTCCGGTATTTTCGGGAACCATGTAAATTCTGTTAGCGCTACTCTAAATGCTTCTGATTTCCTAAAAGTGCAAATGGAGATACAAATTGGTTCACACGCATTGTAATTAGATTATGGTATCTCCATTAATCACACCAGCATCTGTGACTGTCTTGAACGGTGGCGGTACAACGACAGGAACGTTATTTGTTCCGTTGTCCGCGCCAGGCAATGATCGCGTTTTAGCTATCGTCGGGTTTGTTAAAGACAACTCAACAACAGCAGCAGATGTTAGTACTATAACGGTTGACAGTGCCGGTGTTAATAGAACTATCGGGTCTGGTGTGACCCTCCAAGGCTCACGACAACTAGCTCAAGAAAGTAGCTTTTCAAGTCAATGTGTAGTTTACTTTTGCTTAGAACCAGATCTGCCGACTAGCGCAGCAACTTACAATGTTGATATCTCAATGGACTCAGCAACGCAATATAATATGTGGTTGTGTTTTGAGGTGACAGGATGTCCCAAGCAAGCTTATGACGCGATAGTTCAGAATTTAAGTACGGTAGACGTATCAGCAGGAACGCCATTTAGTGATTCAATAACGCCAGTTGATGATGATTGTTTAATTGTTAGTATGTGGGCAACCAGCCACAGCGCACAACCAACTTATACAACTAGTCAAACCTTTTTAGCGCAAGCAAGAAATACTAACGGTGCCTTTATTGCAAGTCAATTTACTCAAGTTGGTGTGGCAACTGCGAAAACAATGACAGAAGAAAGTTCAACGCTGCATCAGCGTAGAGCGTGGAATTTAATTAGTTTTTCAGGTGTTGCTACAAGTGGCGTTAATTACAGTCGAACTTTATCAGATACACTTGCCGTAACGGATATTGAAGAGAGGGTACTAAATCTGACACGGTTTTTAAACTCTAATACAGATGTAACGGACCAACTAATTATCGGTTCCCTATTTTACAGAGTATTGAGTAGCGATATCGATATAACAGATTTACTAACTAAAGATACTATAAGTACTGCTATTATTAGTCGTATACTATCTAGTACCATAAATGTCAATGACACTGTTTTAAGTTACCTTGATTTAAGTAGATTAGTTGCATCTGAAATATCTATTAATGATTCTACAGTTACTCAAGAGTTAATTAATAGATTATTATCAAGTGATGTGCTGATTAATGATGCAGTATCAAGAATAATACTAGCTCAAAATTTGGTTGATAGAGTCTTATCAGATAATGTTAATATTAATGATTCACAATATGCTTATAAACTACTGAATCGTACATTATCAGATGTTTTTTATTTATCAGACTCGATTGTCAGAACTTTGATAGAATCTGGCGTGGTAGTAATTGAAAGGAACCTATCTGATAATGTAGTCATAATAGATAGCATCACTAGAAATTTATTAATATCTCGCTTATTATCTGAAAACATTACATTAAATGACGCTATAATTAAGGAAATATTAGGGGTTTTCGTAGAATTAATATTAACAAGTGTTAGTGAAAAGAATATTAATATCAGCTCATCATTAAAAAATATAGTAATTGATTCAAAGGATATTTAGAAATGTCATCATTAAAAAAATATCTAGTTGGAAACACGATAAGATTTAGTTGGATTAGTTCTGGCGATTCTCCAACAAGTTTAACACTAGGTATCATTGATGGCAGCGAAACTGTCGTTAGTTCGGTCAGTATGATTGATTCATCAAATGGACATTATTTTTTAGATCAAACATTACCATCTAGCTCAGGTTATTTCGTTGCAGAATATAAGGCAGACATAGGCGGTAAGCCTTATATAAGACGTTCTAGTTTTAAAACTATACGTAGTGAGGTTGATTAGTATGAGCCGTTATATTGAATGGGATGATGTTATAAATAGGTATCCTGCATTAGCTAAAGGTACTAACGCGGAAGAGGTTTCAAGCGCACATATATTCTATGCGGAGTATGAACTTGATGGAGCGTTATCAAATTATTTTACAACACCGTTTAGCAGCAATAATATAACAGCAAAAGATTTATCAATTGATTTAGTCTACGCGAGAATGGCAAATCTAAAATATACTGACGCTGATAAATTCAGAAAAGCGATACAAGTTAAAATTGATGGTTTGGCTAACGGTTCAAAAAACATGATGACCACAGGCGGTGATCTTTTAGCAACTGTAGGGAATACTATTTGGAGTTCTACTAAAGATTATCATAATATCTTTGATCATGGTGATGTATTAGATATGGTGCAAGATCAATCTCAATTGTTAGATGAAGAAAATGACAAGCTTTAACATTGATAGTAAAGGCAGTATTAAAAAAGCGTCTAGGCGGTTAAAAAGACAAGCGTCATCTATGAAAGTAGTTAGCCCTGTCATGAAAAAGATATCTATATTTTTAGATGGATGGGTGCAACGTAACTTTAAGACACAAGGCAGTAATGTAGGTGGCTGGGATAAACTTAAACTAGGTGGTCGACGTAGAAAAGGTGGCGGCTTTGATAACAACGCTAAAATATTACAAGATACTGGGCGTTTGAAAGCGTCATTTAAACCGTTTTCAACAAAGGCTAATGCTGGCATTGGGTCTAACCTACCTTATTCAAAGATACACGAAAAAGGTTTAAACGGAATGAAAAAGCGAAGAATGCTTCCTAATAAATCAGATAGAGAAGTTTCTCTTGTTGTTAATAAATTACTAGGTGGCCATGTTAAAAAGGTGTTTAAGAAGTGATTAACTTTAGCGAGATAACAAGAGCACTAGTAACACAATTAGAGAACTACGAAGATGTTATAAACCTAAGTCCTGTTATCGAGCGTGGTGAGTATGTTAATGTAGATCCTGATAGAACGTTATGGATTGGTGTTTATCGATCGAAAGCTAATTACACGCCTAGGACATTAGGTCGAAGTATTTCATCATTTCAAAATGTCTCTAGTATTGAAATCTTGGTTCAAGAATCAAGCATGTTATCTGGTGCGGATTGTGAGGACAGATTAGAAGACGCTGTTAGAAGAGTGTTAGATGGCGTACTTAGTGATATGACCATAGGAGGTACAGTCGACATGGTTAACGATTTTGAAATTGAATATTTGTATAATGAAACCGTTATCGAATCTGTTTATTTTCAAGCAGCAGTGATAACGGTATCGGTGGAGGTAGTGACAGGATGAAAGTAATTGTATGGACTGGTGAGGATCGTATGATACCGTATTATGGTATTGGTGAAAAAGGAAGTGAAAAAACACTTCCTGAACAGTTAGCAAATAGCTTTGTTGAACAGGGTTTGGCTGAATTTAAAACAACTAGTAAGAAAGTAATTAAATCGGGGGATAAATAAAATGGCATATGGTCAAAATTCTAACATCGGTATAGCTTTTCAAAACTCATACGGTACGGCTGCTGATGTAGGTTCAATTCACTTTGTACCGCATTTATCTGATACGGTTGCTCTTGACATACCTCCAATGTACTCAGAAAACATGCGTGGTATTATTGATGAGGGTGATACTTACGAAGGTAAGAGAACTATCGGTGGTGACTTAGAAACACAAGCACAACCTATTGCTCTTGGAGCGATCTTAAAAACTGTTTTAGAAGAGGTTAGCGTTATTAATTCTGGAGGTATATATACTCGTACATTTAAACCACGTACAAGTGATTTTGATGAGTTATCAGCTAATAATCCATTTACACATTATCAATTTTTAGATACTGGTTCAGCAATGCTTCATTCAGATATGAATGGAGGGGTGTTAGAACTAGGTATTGCTAATGGTGAATTCCTAAAAGCTAAAACAACTATGGTTGGTGGGACTTTTTCGCAGGTTGCGCAAGTATCTGCAAGCTACCCTGTTGGTAAACATTGGACGTGGGACGTGGCAAGTGTATCCCTTGGTGGCGCTGGTATTGATGAAATTGCAGATTTAACAATCACACTAGATGATGGTGGTGTTGAAGCAATGCACACATTAAATCAAAGTAAGTACCCATCACGTATAAAGAGGACTGCGTTTAGAACACTAGCGGTAGCTGGTACTATTAAATTTGATAATCAAACAGAGTACCAAAAATTTATTAACCAAACAGAACAGGCTTTAATAATGCACTTTGAAGGTGTTACACAAATTCAATCTGGATATTATGAATCTGTTACTATTAAATTACCGTCTATGCGATATGAGGAAATGAAACCGGCTGCTGGAGGTGTTGGCCAAATCGAGGTATCATTATCAGCAAGAGGTAAATACTCTGTAACGTCTGGTACAGCACTAGAAGTAACACACGTTAGTACACAAGTAGCTTACTAAAAATATAATATAACTAATAACGTTCATGGTGATTTAAAATGAGTAAATTTACAAAGTCAATAACACGCACATATCAGTTCGAAGGTGATACCGTAGTAGTGGTAATGGATAGGTTGAAAAGAAAACACGCTTTAAAACTAATCCCTTACATGAGTGAGCCTGATGAGGATGGTAAGGTAATAATGAAACTAGATGAGTCTATGGATTTTATGGATGTTGCGTCAGACATTTTGGCAAAGCACGTCACTAGTATAACTGGGTTGTTGGATGGAAATGGTGAGATAGTACCCATTAATGCTGTTATAGGGGAGGATGGTACATCCTATTTTATAGAGCTTTCAACAGAAATTATGGCGGACCTAATGGAGGCTAGTTTTATGAAACAGAAAGACGAAAAAAAGTCAGAAAAGCTACTCAAAGGCATTTCAGTGGATTCGAATACAATAGAAAATCAAGCTTTAACGTAGGCGGGGTTGATATTCTGATATGGTTGGATGCTTATGCTAATTGTCATGCCAATAGTCAAAACAGTATTATTCGATCATGTTGGCCTGATGGAGGGAGCTATCTAACACAAGAGAACTTAATAATTAGTATGTTCTGTATTATGAAAAACGAGCATGAAAAGGTGAACGAAAGTAATGGCAGCTAATGTAATTGTATTCACTATAAAAGGCGTAACGACTGGAGCCGTTAAAGCTATTCAGCGTATGCGCGAATCCCTTGGTAAAATAGCTCGTGTCGGTGGTATGGTTGGTGTGGCTTTAACTGCGGCCTTTGCTTTTGCTGTTAAAAGCATAATTGATGTAGGTAGTAAGACTGAAAATCTACGAATAAGATTAGATTCGTTGTTAGGCAGTACGCAAGAAGGTGGCAAGGCATTTAAACAAATGGCGGACTTTGCCGCAAAAGTGCCCTTTTCATATGATCAGATCATGGAATCAGCGACCACACTGGCTGGTGTCGTTACTGGCGGTGCTGATGAAATATCAGGATGGATGCCCATCATTGCAGATTTAGCGACTGTATCCGGTTTATCAATACAACAAACCACAGAACAAGTCCAACGCATGATGTCTGCTGGCGCAGCAAGTGCCGATTTATTTCGTGAACGTGGTATAACTGCTATGTTAGGATTTCAAGCAGGTGTAGCCGTATCTGCTGACGAAACTAAGAAAAGATTAAGAGCAGCTTTTGAAGACCCAGCATCTAAGTTTAGAGGTGCGTCTGAAAAAATGGCTACAACATGGGACGGCGTATTATCAATGATTGGAGATAAGTGGTTTGCGTTCCGTAGTAAAATAGCTGATTCAGGATTATTCAATTACATTAAATCAATCGCAATTGCTATTGACCAATTAATGGGTGAGGCACTTAAAAAGAGTACTGAATCTGCCAAGAATATGTCTGATAGTATGATAAAAATGCTTAGAAATGTTTTGATAGGTGTTGGTTTTGTTGGCGATGCTTTTAGAGGTTTGGAATTTGCGTTTGCTGCTTTACAATTAGTGTTTGCTAGAGTTGCCGAAGCTATCATTGTAGGCACTTTTGAGTTGACAGATGCTTGGCGTAAACTAATTAATATATTCCCTTCTTTCGAGACTTCATTACTTGCCATTGAGAAAATATATAATGATGTAATGGGTACAATGCTGACAGGTGTTTTGCAAGTCTCTAATGGGTTTAGAACTTTCATCAACATGACTGGTTTAATAGACATTGAGCCTTTAACAGAACTTGAGGACCTAGTGATATCATCAGCTGAGAGATCTGTAGAACTTGCCAACAGACTCAATGAGACGACTCAGGAAATAAATATCGAACCTCTTGAAATGTTTGAAGCTATTGTTGCGGCTTCTCGTGACAGAAGTAATGAACTTGCATTAGAGCTTGATAAGATTGCACTAAAGCAAATGCCAAGTGCATCAGTTGATGATTTTCAAAAAAGAATTGATAAAGTTTTTAAAACTCTACAAAAGAAAAGTAAGCAAGTTGTTAATGATATGAAGCCGCCTCTAGAGAAACTTACAGAGTTCCAAAAGCAATGGCAATTAGAACAACAAAAGTTCTTTACTGAGATGAACAATAATTCAAAAACATTTGCTGCTAGTTTTTTTAAACTTATGTCAAACACTGTTAGTAAGATTTCAGATGGTGTTGCAACTGTTATTGTTGATGGCGGTGATATGATGGACACATTTAAGCAGATAGGTCGTGACATGCTTAAAACACTAATATCATCACTAATAAAAATGGGAATACAATCGCTTATAGTTAATAAGGCATCAGCAGTGTCACAGGTAGGTCGCGCAGGAGCTGGTGCTGTTGCTTCAATGGCAGCCGCGCCGTTTCCAATTAACCTTGGTGCCCCTGCGTTTGGTGCTGCAATGGCTTCTACTGCCGCCGGTTTCGCTGCTGCTCACGGCGGGTTAACCAACGTACCAAGTGAGTCTACATACTTACTGCAAAAAGGTGAGCGTGTACTATCACCAAATCAGAACAAAGATTTCACTGACTTTATATCAAATGATATCGGATCAGGCTCATCAGGTTCAGGCGTATCTGTAGAGAACTTAACTATACATATATTAGAGAACGCCACTAACGCTGATGCTATACTAGAAATGGATAGGTCCGATATGGAGGAACTTGTTGCAGATAAAATCATACCTGCGTTAAACTCATTAGATGCTCAGGGAATTAAACCAGATGCTATTAGCAGGAGTAATATATAATGTCTCAGTATAGATTATTCGTTGACAGTGATAACGGTGTAGATGTGGACCCTTTATGGTCATTCAAAGAAGAGAGTCAAAAAATAGAAAGTAAACATAGAGTTCGTTCTGGAAAAAGCTATATATATAAGTGGGGAAATTATAATAGATTTAAAATACCCGTAACATTTGTTAGCTCAAGTTTTAAAGCTATAGTAAACTCGTATTGGCAAAGTAACGCCGAAGTTCTGTTCATGGAAGTAGGTGTACCATCAAGTGTATCATCTGTAAGAGTTGTTAATAAAAAAACTCCTGTTGGTAAATTCATGGTTCCTTACGTGGACCAATTCGCTGGAGTAATTGAATTGGAGACTTATTAATGACTCATGACGTAACAAGTAGATTTATAAATGAGTCAGGAAAAAGTACTTTGGAAGTTGTTAGAAGATTTACTATAGCATCTAGTGACTATAGTGGTTTCGTAGTAAAATGGCCAAAGTTTAAACAGTCTCATAATAGTATAAAACCTGTCGCTCTAACGGTTACGTTAGCTAATGAGGAGCGAGACTTTAATTTCATTAAAGATGATACTATTTTGCTATCATCTAATTCTAAGTTTGAAATGGGGTTTAAAGGAGGGAATTTACTAAACCAATCAGAAGAGTTTTCAAATACTTCTTCGTCGTGGACTACTACTACTACTATCTCAAGTAATACTGACGTAAGTCCTATAGGGGATTTAACGGCTGATACTATAACGGATACTTTCACTTCCGCAGCTTCTGTAACATATCAAAGACAGAGAGGTACTTTTGACGTATCACGATATTACTCATTTTCTATGTACATAAAAAAGGACTCTGTACCTAGGACTACTAGGTTTGTAAGAGTGTTTATGATATTTTTTAGTTCGTCTAGTGAAGTGTATAGCGTGACTTTAGACACGTCTACAGGAGAGTTTAGTAACTCTCAAGATTTGATACCATTTGATTCAGGAGTAATAGACTCAGGAGACTATTGGAGAGTCTATATAACATCTAAGTCTACCGACTTAACTGCTACAGACGTACAAATAGGGGTGAACCCTGCGGCAGGAGCGTCTAGTTCATGGGTAGTTGGATTAAATGCTATAGGTTCCGCAGTATGTTGGGGAGCTTTGCTAACTAAGAGTGATTCATTACAAGATTATAACAAAACCGATAGTTCATTAAATGTATATGAGGAAGAGTTGATAACTATTTTTAGTGGAAAAATGGAACGAGTAAAGTACCAAGATGGTAAGTGTGCGATAACGTTTGTTGATAAGTTTAAACAGTTATCTGATAGGTTAATGGGCACTAGTGACGTACCTGTGACTTATAGTAATAGTAACTACTTACCTTCTGATATAGCATGGTATGCAATAACCTCTTACGGTGGTTACGATACTACAGCATCAAGTTCTAATGTAGATATAGATTACGACTCATGGCTAACTTGGTCAAATATTTTTAGTGCTGATGCAGTATTCGTTAATGGTGAGTTTGACGGTAAGAAAGTTAGTGAAGTACTTAAAAAAATTGGAGATTATACTGATTCAGCTATTTTTATAAGTGAAGATAAAATACAGTTCAAACGTTTTAGTATTACTGATTCTAACCAAACCTTTTTTGATCATGATTCTATACGAAAAATGTCTGTATCATTAGATAGCAGAGACGTTATTAATAAAATGTATGTTGCAGCAGATTACGACACTACTAGTAATTTTTGGAAAGTAACTGTTAACAATGAGCTGGCTTCAAGCGTAAATAGTTACGGACTAAAAGAAACTACTATAAAAGATAAGAACTTATGGTATGTTAATAGTGGTTCCGCAGCTAACTTGGCACAAAGAAAGACAAATGCTTTTGGAGTCCCTTATAATAAACTGTTAGTAGAAACTACACTTAAAGGATTGTCTAGGGTTATAGGGGAAACTATAAGCGTAAATGATATGAATCTTAATATATCAGAAGCTTACAGAATAATGGGGCAACAGATAGACATGGATTCTGGAAAACTAACTTTTTCAGCTGATAGATCTTACTTTTCATCCGGATTTATTTTAGATTCTAGTACACTAGGTAGCAGTGGCGTATTGACATAGGGGATTTATAATGGCTATTAAAAGAACGGCAGAATGTGATATATGTGGTACGTTGCAGGTAGAACCTGTAGCTAACTCAGGTTGGGAAGGATGGGCTATAATACAAGGTATATCAATGGTTGATCCTGTAGGAATGCTAACGCAAGAGAACACTCAGACTATGCTATGCTTAGAGTGTAAAGAAAATGTAAAATCGTTTTTAGAAAAATCTTTAGAGGATAATTTGTAATGGCTTGGACAGGGCAGAGTTTTTCAGTTGGCCAGATTTTAACTGCGGCACAAATGACTAATTTACAAAGTGACATAACTGCTGTTATGGATAAAGCACCTGGTGCACCTGTTTTAGCTAATAACTATGTCGTTACTGGAATGTATGCCGTAGGAAGCGTTAATACAACTGCATTAAGTGACAACTCAGTAACTAGTTCAAAAATAAGTCCTGAATCAGTTATTGAATCTAAAATAGGGGTTAGCGCAGTTACACAAACTAAAATAGCATCAAGTTCTGTCGGCACGAGTGAGATAATAAATTCAAACGTAACTGAGGAAAAACTAGAGACGGCGGTATCTGCTAGGTTAGTTACAAACGGGGATTCTCATAATCATTCTGGCGGTGATGGCGATTCTATTCCGTTCTCTTCGATAACCGGGGCTGGCGCTCTAGCATCATTAAATTCCGTAAGTCAATTAACTATTGATACTGGTTCTGTAGGTCAAGGTGAATTAAATACATCTATTAGCGCTATAACTATATCAGCTAATTCATCTACTATTCTTGCTGGTGGATTATTTGGCTTTTATCCGCAAACTGCCTCAAACGTAAGTGGGTACGGAGTAGATTTAGGTCTTTTAAACGGAGATATAACAAGCACTACTTATGCAACTTATGTCGGTAATTTAGCTAATGGTACAGGTAAGGCTCAACAAACTTACATTAATGCGTCACCGCCGTTCAATTTAGGGTATGGGGATATACCTTTATTTGTGTTTGCTTTAATAGATAACGCCACAAAAGAGATTAAAGGTACTTACGTCGCTAATGTTCCGCCCTGGGGTTACAACGGGAAAACCAGCTTAGCTCCTGATTACATAGATAAGAACGGGGACAAGTTCAAATTTAAACGTTCAGTTAAAACGGTAACGTTTGAGGACGTTATTAATAGAAAATCAACAATTCTGGAGTATAAAAAATATAGGGTATCTGAAACAGATAAATCTATTTTAGTACCTATAAATCACGCTATGAAAAACGCAGATATGGATGATATACCTCATCCTTTTGGCGGTGATTTGACGGGGAAAACTGTTGTGGTACTAGACCCGTTATGTAAAAACACAAAATTCATGAATGATTTATATTTAGATAATAGTTCTGAGTGTTTGGATGAGATAACTAAAATACTGCACAGTAATCATATTAAGATAAATGTTGATGCGGTGGATGCAGGTTTTTCAAATCAAATTCTATGTTTTGGGAGTAAATTAAAATGACGACACTGCAAAATAAATTAGCGTTAACAAAGGCTTTACATTTTAACCCTTACTTGAGCAAGCCGGAGCAAGAACAGATCTTAAATAGGAACTTAAAAAATTTAAAACATCCTAAAAGTTCAGAGATGGGTGACTTTGCAGGAATATGGATTCGTAAAATGTACTACGAAACATCGGCTACAGTTTACGAAGGTCACAAACACAACCATGACCACTTATCATTATTAGCCACAGGTAAAGTTATAGTGGAGGTTGAAGGGTATGAACCTAAGGAGTTTACCGCACCAACTTTTGTTATTATTCGAAAAGGTAAAGAACACAAAATAACAGCGTTGGAAGATAGAACAACATGGTTTTGTTTGTTTAATCATATTCCAGACGGGCTGGATATATTTGATAAAATAAACGACCCTATGAGCGACAAAATAAAAATGGATTTTTATTGATAGAAAGATATAGTTAATAAACAGT
>VAPL010115733.1_pt1 | contig 27782 bp, 29 predicted proteins | sample 3395061 | NCBI WGS metagenome assembly VAPL01 (sample SAMN08290444, study PRJNA428436) | hydrothermal vent metagenome | isolation source: Deep-sea hydrothermal vent chimney 2 | place: Pacific Ocean: Juan De Fuca Ridge | depth 2182 m m | reverse complement strand
GGATCGGTCCGCCGTCACCTGGATGAAAACAGGTCAAATTTCGACCCGCGCAAGTTCCTGGCCGAAGCCACCAAGGGCATGACTGAAATTTGCAAGTCCCGCTACGAAGCCTTTGGTTCCGCCGGAAACGCCAGTAAAATCAAAGCGCAATCGCTGGAAGTTATGTTCGAACGTTATGCTTCGGGAGAATTGGATCCGAAGATTAACTGATCACGGGGGCGGGGTCGAAAGGTCCCGCCTTCTTTGTTCACCACGGGTTTTTATTAAGACCCGGCGGCATTAGCGATCCCGCAGAAGATCGGCCAGGGATTCCGGGATCGGTCGGTCCGGCAGCAGGCCGCCGCTTATGGTTTCACCCGGCACTTCGACCCGTTCGGCCGGAAAAAAAAGCCGCCAGTCCTGATTGACCGGAATGATCCGCAGAAGATAGTCCTTTCCGTATGTGCGCGAGCCCACGATCTCGGCGCCGGCGTACCGCCGCAGCAAAGCGGTCAGAATTTCTCCGCTACTGGCCGTTTCCGGCCCCACAAGGACAGTTATCCGGCGTGCGGCGTATAGCGAATTCCCCGACAAAAAAGCAAAATGCCGTTTCCCCCGGTTGCCGACCAGAAGCACGGCTTTGTTTACGGGTCCCGTGAACAGGCTGGCTACCCGAAGCATGCGGTCGAAGTTGCCACCGCTGTTTTTCCGCAGATCAAGGATGATATCGCCATTGTCCGGAGAATCGGTCAGGCGGTCGATGGCGTTCCTGATTTCCCGGTCCGCCTTGCGGCCGAAACGATTGAGTGCAAGGAGTATGCGGCCATCATCCATCCGTCGGGCAAGGCTAAGGGACGTGCGCGTTTTGACCCAGCGGATGGTATCGGTGTCGGGATGATTGATTTTTTGCAGATACGCCCGGTCGTCGAAAGCGGCGACGTAACGGGCGACGCACAGGATATCACCGCCACATTTTCGGCGGATGGAATCAACAGACAGGCGCCATTCCGCAGGGGCATAGGCGGCGACCCTGTCCAGCCATTGTTCGACAGGATCAAATGTATCATTCGCCAGAACGCTTGGGGCGACGCCAAGCATCGCCCCAACCGCAATCAGCCTAATGGCAGTAGTTAATCGAACCGACCATGAAGGCACCCCAGGGCTCCTTTCCAATGCCGCTTATTTTTTTAATCAGTTTACGTTCGCGGGTGTCGATTACGGCTACTTCATCCGTGCCGCTCATCGACACGTAGAGCTTCAGGCCATCGGGCGAGGTCACCGCCGTTTCCGGTGAGCCGCCGGGAAGCAGGATTTCTCCGGCATTTTCCATTTTCACCAAATCCAGAATGACAACCTTATCGTCTCCCCGGCTAATAACGAAAGCGGTCGTTTCGAACCAGCCCGTGTTGACGCCTGTCATGTCGTCTCCGCCCTTGAGAAGGGCGACTTCCCGGTACGGCGCCGAGGTCGAAAATACCGATACCGTATCGTCCCCGTTGTTGGGAACGATCATATAGCGCCCGTCGGCGGTGGTGTAGGCCCGCCAGGGGATGTCTTCCAGTTTCAGCGTTCCGAGTTTCTTTTGCGTCCTCAAGTCGATCACCGCCATCACGTCTCCTTCACCATAGGCGGCGAATCCAAGGCGACCGTTCGGAGTTTGCGTAACATTTATAACGCCCTGGTACTCGCTCGTTCCGTTATCCTTCAACGAGGCTACGGCGGCCGGTTCACCAACCTGGATCTCATTGACCACCGCGCCTTCGGCGACATCGATCACGCTGACGATATTTGCCCCGAGATTACCCACGTAGATAAGCGAACCGTCGGGGCTGAAGGTCAAATTGTGTGGCTCCTGAAGGCCCGCGACCCGGCGTATTTCCTGATTGTTTTCAAGATTTATCAGGGACACGGTTCCTTCGCCGATATTGCCGACGGCGATAAGATTGCCCATCGGACTTATTTGCATGTGTTCGGGTTCCATGCCGAGGGCCAGTGTCGTCGTTTCCATCGTCTTCAGGTCGACGATGGACACGGTGTTGTCTTCGGTATTGGAAGCGACCAACTTACCCAGGGTTTCGGAGACCGCCACCTGATGGGGAACGTTTCCCACCTGGATGCGGGCGATTACCTGATCGGTGCGGGTGTCGATCACACCGACATCCGCCGATTCGCGATTGGGGATAAAGACATAATTGCCGAGGTTTCCTTCCAATGCGGAAGCGGGGGAAACGGCTACCCCCGTTATCAATAGCGCCGCAGCGCCAAGACTTATAAGGCTCGTTCGAAAAGCAGACATGGTTTTTCTCCTAACATGGATGCGCCATGCCATTGCGGACGATTATGGTTGGGGGGACGGGACCTGCAAAAAGCTAACTGGTCACGCTTACGGACTCCCCGCCCGTATGTACGCGATGGCGTTCATGACGGCAGGTCTCCTGACTCGCGGGTCAAAGCGATGGTCGTTTTGCCTTCCCGGTTTCCCAGTGGCCAAGTAAACGATACGCTCGCCGCTCACAGTTGCGGGGGCAGTCACGGCCAAAGGCTCCCTGTTGGGTAAGCCCCTCCGTGTTCCCTTTTAATCCCCAAGCTCTTCACCTTCATGGGGAACCATCGAGTGCGAGGCTAGCCTTCTCTGCCGGGGATGACAAGTCGGGAATTACCGAAAATACTGCGGACCTTTGGCTCACCCTTGCCGGCGCTTGTCGCGCAGCAGGTCCGCGGCTTCCGTCAGCACAAAATCCTTGAACGCCCGGGCCGGCGGCGACAGTCGTTTGCTTTGGTGATGAACCAGATACCAGTGGCGCGGGATCGGCAGGCCCCTGACGTCCAGTTCGACCACAAGCCCGGCGTCCAGTTCCATGCGTACGGCGTCGCGGGACATCAGCCCCAACCCGAGCCCGGCCTGAACGCTCTGCTTCAGGGCCTCGGCGCCGGAGACTTCCATGCCGGCGATGAAGCTCAGGTCTTTTTCCGAGAAAAACCGCTCCATCGCCCTGCGGGTGCCGGATCCGGGTTCACGCATGATGAAAGTTTCGTTGCTCAATAATGAAGGAGACAGGCGTTTGCGGGCCGCCAGCGGGTGATCCGGGTGGGCGACGATAACCAGCGGGTTTTCCAGGAAAGTGCCGGCTTTCAGGTTCAGGCTGGCCGGCGGACGGCCCATAATCACCAGATCGACGTCGTTGTCGGATAATTGTTCCAGCAATTCCTTGTGATTGGCGACATCCAGGACTATGCCGACGCCGGGATAGCGTTGCTGAAATATCAACAGCAGGTCCGGCGCAAAGGTGTTGACCGTGGTCACCACCGAAATGCGCAGGCGGCCGGACTTGACGCCCTTGCGTTCGTTTAGCGAGGATTCCAGATCATCCAGCCTTTGCAGGATGGCCCGCGCCCCCGCCAGTACCTCTTCGCCTTCTTCGGTCAGGTCGATGCGTTTGCCCCGCTGCTCGATCAAAGCGACCCCAAGCTGGCTTTCCAGTTGTTTGATCTGCATGGAGACGGCGGGCTGGGTCAGGCCCATTTCGCCGGCCGCGCGGGTGAAATTGCGATGCCGTGCGAGGGACTGGAAGGCGGCCATCTGGCGCAGGGTTATATGTAAAGACACAATAGCTTGATTATAAATAAAATTTATAACAATCATCAAGTTAATTTTCTTTATTTATGACTTATCGGGTGATAAAAAAGAACCAGACGATTCATCAGAACAACCAGTTTATTTAAGGAATAGCCCGATGGCTCTGGACCAATCCTCCCGTTACTCCGATCTAAGCCTCAAGGAAGAGGAGCTGATTAAGAACGGCAAGCACATCCTGGTCACCTATGTCATGCAGCCGAAATCCGGCCATGGATTTCTGGAAGCCGCCGCCCATTTCGCCGCTGAAAGTTCGACCGGCACCAACGTCGAGGTATCGACCACCGATGATTTCACCAAAGGTGTCGATGCCCTGGTCTATCAGATTGACGAGGCCAGGGAGATCATGAAGATCGCCTATCCGCTGGAACTGTTCGACCGCAACATCATCGACGGCCGGATGATGATCGTGTCGTTCCTGACCCTGGTCATCGGCAACAATCAGGGCATGGGCGATATCGCTTACGCCAAGATGCACGATTTCTGGATGCCGCCGCTTGCCATTCAGCAGTTCGACGGCCCGGCCAAGGATATTTCCGATCTGTGGAGGATACTTGGGCGCCCGGTGGTCGATGGCGGCTACATCGCCGGCACCATCATCAAACCGAAGCTGGGTTTGCGCCCGAAACAGTTTTCCGAGGCGGCCTATCAGTTCTGGCTTGGCGGTGATTTCATCAAGAACGACGAACCGCAGGGCAACCAGGTGTTCGCACCCATGCGCGATACCATTCCGCTGGTCTATGATTCCATGAAGCGGGCGATGGATGAAACCGGCGAAGCCAAGCTGTTTTCCGCCAACATTACCGCCGACGATCATTATGAAATGCTGGCGCGCGGCGAATTTGTTTTGGAAAGTTTTGGGCCGGACGCCGATAAGGTGGCTTTTCTGGTCGATGGCTATGTCGGCGGCCCGGGGATGGTTACCACCGCCCGCCGCCAGTTCCCCAACCAGTACCTGCACTACCACCGGGCCGGCCACGGCGCGGTAACCTCGCCATCCTCCAAGCGTGGCTATACCGCCTTCGTGCTGGCCAAAATGGCCCGCCTGCAAGGGGCCTCGGGCATCCATGTCGGGACCATGGGCTATGGCAAGATGGAGGGCGAAAACGACGATCGGGTGATTGCCTACATGATCGAACGCGACAGCGTCGATGGCCCTTTCTACCATCAGGAATGGTACGGCATGAAACCGACCACGCCGATTATCTCGGGCGGCATGAACGCCCTGCGGTTGCCGGGATTTTTCGAAAACCTGGGCCACGCCAACGTCATCAACACCGCCGGCGGCGGTGCTTATGGTCATATAGACAGCCCGGCCGACGGCGCCAGGTCGCTGCACCAGGCCTATGATTGCTGGAAGCAGGGCGCCGACCCCATCGAATACGCCAAGCAGCACAAAGAGTTCGCCCGCGCCTTCGAAAGTTTCCCCGGCGATGCCGATCAGTTGTTCCCCGGCTGGCGCGACAAGCTTGGCGTGCACAAGTAAAACCGGAATGGCCAGCAAAATCGATCAATACCGGGTAGCCAGCGAGCCCTACTATCAACCGATCGGCGATGAGGTCGCATTATATGAGGCGGCCTATGGTGAACGGCTGCCGGTTATGATCAAGGGGCCGACCGGCAGCGGCAAGTCGCGCTTTATCGAACACATGGCGTGGCGGCTCAAGCGACCGCTGATTACCGTGGCCTGCAACGAAGACATGACGGCGTCGGATCTGGTCGGGCGCTACCTGCTGGACACCGACGGCACCCGCTGGCTCGACGGACCGCTGACGGTGGCCGCCCGTCTGGGCGCCATATGTTATCTCGATGAAGTGGTAGAGGCCCGGCAGGACACCACCGTGGTTATTCACCCCTTGACCGACCACCGCCGGACCCTGCCGATAGACAAGAAAGGCGAGGTGGTCGCCGCCCACGCCGACTTTCAGTTGGTGATCTCCTACAATCCCGGCTACCAGAGCCTGATGAAGGATCTTAAACAATCGACCAAGCAGCGGTTCTGTTCCTTGATTCTGGACTATGCCGACGCCGGCATGGAAGCCCGGATAGTGGCCAGCGAAACCGGCTGCGCCGCCGATCTGGCGGAAAAACTGGTCAGAGTCGCCGGCGCCGGACGCAACCTCAAGGGGCACGGCCTGGATGAAGGTATTTCGACCCGGCTGCTGGTCTACGCGGCCCGCCTGATCGACCGGGGCGTAGCGCCCGTCGCCGCCTGCCGCATGGCCCTGGTGGAACCGATCACCGATGACGCCGATATCCGCGACACCCTGCATCACGCCATCGACGCCGTTTTCGGCTGATGCCCCTGACCGACGCCGAACTTGCGGTTTACCGCGAAAAACTGAAATGCAGTTTCGGGCAACTGGACAGCGTCTTCACCGAATGCCTGGAAAACGCTCACGCCCGCCTGAGCAGGCGAGGGGTGGATGATTACCTGTCCGGGGCGTCCCTGATATGCGGCATAGGGCGCGGTTTCGAACCGGTGCTTGTCTATCTGGAAGAGATGCCGGAAGTCGCCGAGAAGCTGGGCGAGGGCACGCTGTCGCTGATTTCGGAAACGGTCTGGACCATTTCGCGGACACCCAACGGCAAAGCCATTCCACCGTTCCTGGACACCATAGCCGAGGCTTCCCGCAGGCTTGGCTCGCAGGAACACCTGTGCCGCTATGTCGACATGGTGCTCGACATGATGGATCGCACGACCGGCTCTATCCACGGCTTTCAGGAAACCATACCAAGCCCCGGATTGCCTGATCTCCTGCGTCAGGTTCCCTATCTGCTTAACCGGTTGTCGCTGGAGGGACTGAAAAACTGGATTGATTTCGGTGTCGCCGCCTATCCCGATCACCCGCAGCGCCAGCGCGATTACTTTTCCCTGCAAACGGCGGACAGCCGGGCTATCGTGCAACGCGAACGCCACGGTGCCCTGTTCGTCGACCTGGAACGCAAACTGGACCTTTATATGATGGCGCTGTGGCGCGACAGGGGACGCTTCATTCCCTTCTCGCTGGGCTTCGATGAGCTACGGAAACCGCTGCCTTATTACGACGATTTGGGCTTTCGCGTACCCGATGTTTACGACGACGCCACCGGCAACGACGGGGCCGGGGTCTGCGGCGTTGATCGCTACCGGGCGCTGTTGGCCCATATGGCCGCCCACCGGCGCTGGTCATCCGCCATCTTCGCCGATAATTACAGCCCCATTCAGCGTCTAGCCATCGAAGTGTTCGAAGATTGCCGGGTCGAATTCCTGGCCATGCGCCATTATCCGGGGCTGGCCGGACCGTGGCTGGCCTTGCACCCCAGGCCCGCAGAGGGCGACTGCGACCCGGACATTCAATCCTGTATCCGTCACCGCCTGACCCTGCTGTCATACGCCATACTCGACCCGGACCACCCCTACCAAAATCCGGATATTTGTGAATTCGCCGGGCGCTTTCGGGCAATGATGGAAGGCGATACTTCGACCGAGGACGCCGCCGGGCTGGCGGTTTCCTTCATCGCCCGGACCCGCATACAATCCGACCAGTACGCCGATGTTTATTTTGCCGACACCGAAGTCGATTACCGCGACGATAACCGCCATATGTGGAAATTTATCGATCTTGGCGACGAAGAAGATGTGTTCGATGATCTTCACGACGAGCCGGACAGCAATGCCGGGCAGGACCAAGGCCTGCCGCCGCGCCATTACCCGGAATGGGATTACGGCGCCAAGGCCTATCGCCCGGATTGGGTCAGCCTGTATGAAAACCTGCATCCGAGCGGAAATCCGGCTGAAATTGATTTGCTGCTCGATAAGAACCGGAATCTGGCGAAACGCCTGAAACGGCTGCTCGATCAGTTGAAGCCGCAGCAATACGTCCGCCAGCGCTACCAGGAAGACGGCAGCGAGCTTGATCTGGATATCGCCATCCGTTCGCTGATTGATTTCAAATGCGGCGCCACGCCGGACCCGCGCATCAACATGAGCCACCGCCATGACGGTCGCGATATCGCGGTGTCGCTGCTGCTTGATCTGTCGCAATCTCTCGGTACGAAGGTGCCCGGCGGCAAACAGACCAGGTTGGACCTGAGCCGGGAAGCCGTTGCCCTGCTGGCCTGGGCCATAGACCGCCTGGGCGACAGCCTGGCCATTGCCGGATTTTCATCGAACACCCGGCATGAAGTCCGCTACCAGCACATCATGGGTTACGGCGAACGCTGGGACGATGCCGTCAAGGCCCGGCTGGCCGCCATTGAACCCGGCTATTCGACGCGCATGGGCGCCGCCCTGCGCCACGCCGGGCATTCCCTTGGCAGGCGCCGGTCCGACAAGAAACTGCTGCTGGTGCTGAGCGATGGCGAACCCGCCGACATCGATGTCCACGACGAGCGCCTGTTGATCGAAGATTCCCGCAAGGCGGTCCGGGAACTGGAACAAGAGGGCGTCTATGTCTATTGCATCAACCTGGACGCCAACGCCGATGACTATGTGGCGGATATTTTCGGTACTCGTTTTACCGTCGTCGATCATGTCGAGAGATTGCCGGAAAAATTACCAAAGCTCTTTATGTCGCTGACTAAATAACCGATAAACCATCACCATCATGGATACCGGAGACCGACAATGACCGTTAAAATAGCCCCATCCATCCTGTCCGCCGATTTCGCCCGCCTGGGCGAGGAAGTCAAGGCCATTGATCAGGCCGGATGCGATTACATCCATATCGATGTCATGGACGGCCACTTCGTTCCCAACCTGACGTTCGGGCCGCCGATTATCAAATGTATCAGGTCGTGGACCGACAAGCCTTTCGACGTTCATCTGATGATCGACCCGGCGCAATCCTATCTGGAAGATTACGCGGCGGTCGGGGCCGATATCATCACCGTCCACGCCGAAGCCGACAAGCACCTGGACAGGTCCTTGCAGGTGATCCGGGGCCTGGGCAAGAAGGCCGGGGTATCCCTTAATCCGGCGACGCCGGAATCGGTTATCGAATATGTTATCGACAAGGTGGATTTGATTCTGGTGATGTCGGTCAACCCCGGATTCGGCGGCCAGAGCTTTATCGCCTCGCAACTGGACAAGATCAGGAATATTCGCCGGATGATCGGCGATCGACCGATCGAGCTGGAAGTCGATGGCGGGGTCAATTCAGGGACCATTAAATCGGTAGTCGAAGCCGGCGCCGATGTGCTGGTGGCCGGCAGCGCGGTGTTCGGGGGGGACGATTACAAAGCGACGATCGGAGCCTTGCATGACGCCCTGTAACCAAGGGCGGTGAAAGCCATCAGGTGATCGCGTCGATTTCCTCGTCGGTCAGGCTGCCCGGCACCACGGTAACTGGAACCCTGAGCCGACCGGCCATTTTTTGCACCAGATACGACACCAGCGGTCCGGGTCCCTCCGACCCGGAAGAGGCGCCGAGCACCAGCAGGGATATATCCAGTTCCTGTTCGATCAATTCCATCAATTGTTCGGAGATAATACCCTCGCGGATGTAGACGATGGGCATTTTGCCGGTCCGCTTGTACACGATATTTGAAATAATCTTCAGAAGGTCTTCGGCCTCCTGACGGCGCTCTTCCCGCATCAGATCGCCGACCGTGGCCCAATGCTGGAACTCGGCCGGCTCTATCACGTAAAGGAGCGCCACCCGTCCACCCACACGCCTGGCGCGCGCGCATGAAAAACGCAGGGCCTGGCTTAATTCCTCGCTCTCATCGACGACGCACAGAAAGGTAAATTCCTTTTCCGTTTCGCGCTCCTGCGACGCGTCCACTTGGTCGGTATCAGTGTTCATTCCGTCGCCCGTCGTTGTTGACTATGATTTGCGGAACAGGACGCTGGCCAACCACCCTGCCGCAGTCGCGAGTATAATAGCGATTATGCCATAGGAAAGGGCATTCTTGTGGGCAAAATCGTAAATGCTGGCTTCGATCCCGAATTTTTGTACCGACAGGATAGTTGTGTGATCGGCAATAATCTTGTTGTCACGAATAACGAAAACGTCAACGCCGTACTCTCCGACCGGAACATTGGCCGGGAAATGAAGCTTGGTGCGGAAAAGCGTACTACCCTTGAAATAAACGTTACCGGGCTTGCTGCCAAACAATCCCTCGTCCTGTTTGGTGCGAATAAGCCCGGCCCGGAACTCTTCGACCAGGGCCGAAGGTTGGTTCGGATTTTTTGGCGTCAAATCCAGTCCGCTAATGCCTATCTTGTGGGTTTTGCTTAATTCATCGGTCAGGAATTCTTCGATGGGGCGGTTGGCCGCGATGTAATAATACGACGGGACGTCCTCGAAGATCATTTCGGCGCCGTTGGCCCAAACCCCCATAATCCGTTTTTTACGGCGCACCACTTCGTCCCCGAAGGGGCCCCGGACCACGACCACGATATCGGTGTTATTGTCGTTATTGAAGGATCCGAACAGCAACAGGTCCGAGCCGGTAAAGTTGGTGGTGATGGGAACGACCGTTCTCGAAAGATCGACGACCAGTTCTTCCGTCCTTGCCTGGGCACTAAACCCGAGAATGAGTCCGGCCATGACGGCCAGTTTTGGAAGTAAACCCATGTCAGTTTTCACCGGCAATTCCCAGCGAGAACATATCGGCGGGAACGGCAATCAAATCGTAGGAAATCTTGGCGCACACCAGCAGCACCATCAGGGCCAGCAAGCCGCGCAATTGCTCGCCTTTAAGCATAACCCCGACACGCGCGCCTATCTGGGCGCCAACGACGCCGCCGGCCAGCAACAGCAGGGCCAGCACGACATCGACGGTCTGGGTGTTGACGGCTTGTAATACGGTTACGTTGGCAGTTACAAAAATAATCTGGAACAACGAGGTTCCGACGACTACTGCGGTCGGCATGCCGAGCAGGTAAATCATCGCCGGCACCATGACGAAGCCGCCACCGACACCCATGATCGCGGCCAGCAAGCCAACCAGGGCGCCGATACCGATCGGCAGCAGGGCGCTGACGTACAACCGCGAACGCCGGAACCGGACCTTGAACGGCAATCCATGCATCCAGTTATGACTGCGCCTGGTCGGCGCTATCTGCTTGCTGCTGCGCCTTATGGTAAGGATGCTTTCGACAAGCATCAGCGAGCCGATGATGCCGAGGAAGACAACGTAGGACAGCTTGATCACCAGGTCCAGTTGGCCGAGGCTGCGCAGGAATGCGAACAGCATGACGCCGAGAGACGATCCAAGCACACCGCCGGCGAGCAGCGCGAAGCCCATCTTGAAATCAACATTGCCACGCTTCCAATGAGCCAAAACCCCGGAAACCGATGAGGCGACGATCTGGTTCGCTTCCGTAGCGACGGCGACGGCCGGGGGGATACCGATAAAAATCAGCAACGGTGTCGTAAGAAATCCGCCGCCGACGCCGAAAATTCCGGATAAAAACCCGACGCCGCCCCCCATACCGAGAATCAGAAATACGTTGACCGACATTTCCGCGATAGGGAGATAGATTTGCATATCGGCGTGATCTGCCTTTCAAGGGTATGCGGATACCTGAATATGATTTTTCGGTAATAGACGGCTGGCGGTCTGTAACCGAAGAATAATTATTAAAATCAGGGGACCCTTTATCGCATTTACAAAGATTAGCCGCTTCTAATGTAAATACCCTTATATGTCAACAGTCTACTGGGTTTTTTGCGGTATTATTACGCTTGGCAGGGTTTCGCATACAGGCGATGCAGCACTTCGATAATGGCCCTGGATTTGGTTCCTTCCAGCGAGTAAATAACCGACTGTCCGGCCCGTCGCGTGGCGACCAGATTGTGCCCTCGCAATATCGCCAGATGTTGCGATATTGCCGATTGGCTCAAACCGATAAAGTCTTCTATTTCGCGGACGGTTTTTTCGCCGTTTACCAATTGGCACAAAATAATCAGGCGTGTCTCGTTGCTCATGGCCTTAAGCAAATTACTCGCCTCTATATGGCCGACCATGGCCGTGGCGGTATCGCCAAACTGCCGATTCAGTTTTCCGTCCATAAGTATTAGATAACGCTAATACTCTAGTAATGTCAATAGGCTGCGCTATTCCCGGAAGAACCCTGTCACATTTGTCTGTTCCAACGGGGCAGGTTGCCCTATCCGATCTTGCTGAAGATGGGGAAGGTTTCAAGCAACCATTGCGACGCATCGGCCAGCGAGCCGGTGAATATGGCGACGCCGGTAACCACCATCAACACGCCGACGGCGGCTTCCACTTTGCCCATATGTTTCCTGAATTTGGCCATGAAGGCCATAAACGGCTTGACCGCCAACGCCGCAAGCAGGAACGGAATACCTAGCCCGGCGGCATAGACCGATAGCAGGGAAGCGCCATACCAGACAGAATCGCCGCCGGCGGCGACCATAAGAATGGTCGCCAGGATCGGCCCGACGCAGGGCGTCCACCCGAAGGCGAAGGCTAACCCCAACACATAAGAGCCGACGATACCGTTGGGTTTATTTTCAATGTGGAACCGTTTCTCGAAATTCAGGAATCCAATTCTGAACAGCCCCATGTAGTGCAGGCCGAAAATTATTATAATGGCCCCGCCAATTTTGCTCAGAACATCGATTTTGCCGACGATAATCTGACTTATTACGGTAGCCGACGCGCCCAGCAGCACAAAAACCGTGGCGAACCCCAAAACAAAGGAAAGCGATGAAATAAAGACCCGTTTCGACACTTCCCGGTCGATGCCGCCCTCGGCCATCAACTCATCCATCGAGGCCCCGCCCAGGAAGCTCAGATAAGCGGGAATCAACGGCAGCACGCAGGGAGACGCAAAACTTAGAAAGCCGGCAACCAGGGCGCCGGCATAGCTAATCTGAAAAGGGTCCATGCGCGTTTATCCATTTCGCTTAATATCAGGCGCCTGCAATGGTGGTGCACCAGGGCCCGGACATCAAATAACTTTCGCGTGTTCCGGACCAGGGGGAATCCCTTACATACCGCTGACTTTGATGTTGTTGTTTTCCGGTACGTTGACGACCTTTTGCTTTTTCAGGTAATCGGCGACGACATCGTAAATCGGCGGACCCTGGGTCGCTTCGTTGATCGACGCCCAGCCGCTGACGATATATTTTTTAGTCGATTCAATGGGCTCGCCGGTGCGTAAAAGGGTCATTTCCGATATCCTTGAACCGATTGGTTTGGCGATATCGATGGCGTAACCCATCCCGCCGACACGCACCATATCGCCACCTTGCTGATAATACGGGTCGGTATTGAACAGGTTGTCGGCGATGTCTTCCAGAATGGTTTTCAACAATTCCCCGGTCATCTCGTTGCGGTAGCAGGCGGGGTAGGTGATGGCGGTCTGGGAATAAAGATCATCGACTGTGATGTCGGACCCCGAAGGAACGGTCCGGCCCCACCTAAACCCCGGCGACAGGGCTATTTCGGCATTCCGTTCCTGTAGAATGGCCTGACATATCAGGTCATCGAAGGTGCCGTTGAAATTTCCCCGTCGGTAAAGCGTGGTGTCGGTTCTGGCCAGCACCGTCGACAGTTCTTTGTCGTGGGGGCCGCGAATGCGTCCGATTACCTTCGCCATTTCCGGGTCGGGGGCGATGGCGTCGGAAAAAACCGGCATCAGCTTGAATCTGAAATCCCTGATCTTCCGGTTCTGCACATCCAGGTCCAGACGACCCAGGAATTTGCTGTGGGATCCGGTCGCCACCAACAATGTGTCTTTGACTTTTATAACGGCGGGAATGGCGTCGTGGGTGTGACCGGTCAGGATGACATCGATGCCATCGACCCGCGAGGCAAGTTTGCGATCGACATCGAAGCCGTTGTGGCTGGCCAGCACGACCAGGTCGGCATCTTCGGCCCGGGCGCTCTCAACATGCTCGCGGATGATATCTTCCTGAATTCCGAACGACCAATCGGGTATCATATAACGTGGATTGGCGATTGGCGTGTAGGGGAAGGCCTGGCCGATGACGGCTATTTTAACGCCGCCCCGTTCGAAATAACGGGTACTTTCGAATACCGGTTCATCAAATTCGTTGTCGCGCACATTACCGGCCAGAAACGGGAAATTGCACTTCCCGATCAATTCCTTGACCCGGTCGGCGCCATAGGTGAATTCCCAATGCGCGGTCATGACATCGACGCCCAGGGCGTTCTGGACCGCGACCATATCTTCGCCCCTGGTTTTCAGCGACGTGTAGGATCCCTGCCAGGTGTCGCCGACATCGACCAGCAGGGTGTTGTCCGGACGTTCGGCGCGGATAGCCTTGATCATCGTCGCCATCTGGGCCATGCCGCCGATGCGTCCGTATTCCCGGGCCAGCCGGGTGAAATCGTCGCTGGAAAAGGCATAAGCCGCACGGGATCCGGGGATCAGGCCGAATTTTTTCAGGAAATCCTTTCCGGTCAGATGAGGCGGCAGACCATTGACCCCGCCGACCCCGATATTGACCGAAGGTTCGCGGAAATAAAGCGGTACAAGCTGGGCGTGACAGTCGGTAAAATTAAGCAATGTCACCTGTCCCAGGGGCTTGAACTTAAGGATCTCGTCCTGAGTGATTCTTCCGGCGGCGGCGGCGGCGGTAATACCGCCCATGGGGGCCATCATGGCCGCCGTGGCAGCCGTTACCTGCATAAAATCTCGGCGTGTCAGCATTGCGGGGTATCTACTCCAGGAAACAACTTCGTATTAAGCGGTAATTTGAAAAAAACGGGCGGCGTCCGGAAATACCGTACCGCCGCCCGTTCGCTGGTTTTCACAGGGTCTTTAAGTCTACATCCTGACGGCGGGAGCCTCGCTCAGGACCCCTTTGGCGCGGGACGTAATGTAGAGTTCCAGATTGGTATATTCATCGGACCCCTGCTTATATGGCTGCGCCCGGACGTTCTTGTTGCAACCCCGGAAGCGGCGATGTAACGAGCCCACTTTTTGCCATTTCAGGCGATAGGTGGGGAATCCGTTAGGCAGGCCATTAGACAGGCGATTGGCCCGGATATACATCCCCGGATAATCGACGTGGCAGTTCTTGCAGGACATGTCCAGACCGCCGCGGCGCTGGTTGAAAAACGCCTTGCCTTTTTCGTAGAACGGCGCCGCCTTGCCATCAATGGCGGCGTTGAGCGGCATGCCGCGGGATTGCAATTTAACGTAAGCGGCCATGCCCAGCATTTCGTTGCTTTCCCATTTCCACGGCTTCGCCTTCATGCGTTCCGTCCGTTCGGCATTGATCTGGTCCTGAAGAGCCCGCAGCTTGCCATCCTTTTCGTTGAATTTTGGATAAGTGACCGAGACCCCCTTCAGCGACGAGGCGTCGTCACCGTGGCAGGATGCGCAGGATTTACCCGCCTTGCCCTCGACCTTCGACCATTGCTCCTCGCCGATATCGACCCAGATGAACGCCGGATTGTCGAAATCATCGTTCTGCATGGCCTGTGTTTCCGCCGTCGAATATTCGTAGCCGGATTCCAGCGCCGCATCCTGTGTCGGCGCACATGCGGCCAGCAGCACACCCAAGCCGATAAAACCGGCCGACCGCTTGAAAAATTTAGCGTATGTCATGACATAAAACCTTCCCTTTGTGAAAACCCCTAGGAGACACTGATATTGGCTTTGGCCTGTATTACTTTGCCCCCGTCTTCGGTCCAGGCGAAATCGAATGTCCCGCTTTCATTTACCTTCGCGAAAAAGGCAAAGTACGGATTTGCGGCAATCGCCGGGTACATTTTTGCGCCGATCACTTCCTTGCCGTTGAATTTGCAAACGAAGCTGTTGATAATCTTGCGCGGTATTATTTTTCCGGTTTTCTTGTTCTTGCGCAGCCCGGTTTCCATTTTGTGGGAATACAGGGTCTTGATTTGAATGATCTGTCCCACCTTGGCTTTCTTCGGGACTTTGATGCGTGGTTTTCTAGCCATAGTTAAATTCTCCTGAAATCCTGGGTCAGCCGCCGCAGCCGCCGATGGTGACTTTGACTTTTTTCGCGCTGCCGTATACCGACCCGTCGCTCATGATAGCGATGGCGCGGACGTTCTGGGTCTTGTTGAGCCGCATGCGGGTCGAAACTTCCGCTTTTCCCATCCGGGGGCTCATAGTGAACGACACGACTTCGGGATTGGGGTTCCCTTCGGCGGCGATATGGACAGTCTTTACATAGTCGCTGTCAGTCATCGGGCTTTCGATGCTGATGGTGATCGGAACGGTCGCGCCATTTTCGGCAATTTCCGGCAGCTTAAGCTTGATCCGTCCTTCCTTGGCAATCGCCCCGCCGGTTATCTTCTTCAGATAGGCCGCGACCGCTTCCGGTCCGGCCACCGCCTTATTCGTAAAAAGACCGCTTCCGGCCATGGCAAATGCGCCGGCGCCAACGGCTTTAAGCAACTGACGGCGACCCAAGGCTGTGTGTGTTTTCATAAATACAGACATTTCATTTCCTTAATTCGTTTGGGAAGTTACTGAATCAGCCTTTGAGGGTCTTCAGATAGGCGATGATATCTTCAACTTCCTGAGCCTTCAGGATCGTTTTCCCCTTAAATTTCTTTAGCACCCGCGTCGTGGGTACCTTCAAAAACGATGGCATGATGGTATCGGGATTAAGCACCTTGGGGTCAGCCAGACGCATTCTTAATTCAGCGTCGCTCAAATAACGGCCGACACTGGTCAGATCCGGTCCTATTTCGCCATGAAACTGCTGTTCCGGAATAGGCATGACGTGGCAGGCCAGGCAATTGCCTTTCTTCCGGTTGATGACGAGTTTTTTCCCATTTGCCGGATTGCCGGCCTTGCCTGTTAACGAGGCGGGAATCGTACTGTTAACGATTTTATATTCCCCTGCCTGGGCGCTCACGACAAGCGCTCCAGAGAGAACGGCGCCTAGAACGGCGCCCGTCAGTGTGCTGTAGGTCATTGTCCCTCCCTATAGCTGTTTCATGTGGCGAAAAGATACGCACACACATCATACTGGAGCGGGATTTCAAGAATCTAAATATTGAAGCCCTAGCGTCCCGTCCCTGCAACTTTCGGCCTGATTTTTCAGGCTTCTTATATGATACTTTTATAAACTACCCGAATAATAGAACTAAAGGCAAGGGGGTATATACGCCAAAATTCTACAATAAATCGTGCAAACAGTAAGGTTCCCGTTTCCAACTAGGGAAAACCTGTACAAACACCCGTTTATATTAGGGGTTTCCCTAACTAGTCCGCCCTGCCATCCCTAATCGCTGGAGACCAGGGCCTTGACGGCGCCGCCCAGGCTGCCTTCTTCCATGTATTTAAGCCCAATAAGACCGCCGATAATAATTGAAATCAAAGCGATAAGCGAGCCAAGGGCAAGGGTCGAAAGGCCGGTGATTCCCTGTCCGATCGTGCACCCAAGGGCGATGACGCCGCCGACTCCCATTAACGCGGCGCCGAACATGTTGCGCTGCATATCGTCGCTGTCGCTGAAGGCTTCGACCCGGAACGATTTTGTCGCTACCGCCATCAGGAATGATCCGACGATCACACCGCCGACGGTGGCGATGCCAAAATTGATCGTCGCCCCGGTAAAGGTCATCAGGTACTGGATGCTTTCTCCGGTCGGGCTGACGAAGGTAAACGAAAACAGGGGCAGCGGTTCGAAATCGTCGAACCCCAGTACGCCGGTGATCCACCATCCGCTGACTACCAGCGCGCCGATTATCGAACCGCCGATAAGATCATTGCGCGACGCGCGGAAGGACGCATTCTTGAAACAGTAAAACAGCAACCCACCGGCTATTACGACGGTTACGGTAAGCCTGATGTCTTCGGGCTCGAAGCCCAGGGCAAGGGCGATGATATCGACTATGCCCTGTGACTGAAGGCCCATTTCCGAAAGATCTATGTTGGAGGCCCCCTCAAGTTGAATGCGGGCGAGGCCGATCAGCCCGCGCAGGGTCATGTAGGCGAAGATGCCCATGACGATAACGACGATGACCGATTTCAAATTGCCGGCGCCCAGCCTGACCAGATTTTTGCCGGCACAGCCGCCGGCCATGGTCATGCCGAAGCCAAACATCAAGCCGCCGATAATGGCGCCCAGCCAACCGAAATTGGTGGTCTGATAAATTGCCTGGTACAAGTCTACGACTTCCATCATTTGCAGGGTTTGGGCGCCGATGATCGCCACGGCCATAGCTAGCAACCAGGCCCGGAAGCGATTATAATTTCCCATAAAGACGATGTCGGATAAGGCGCCCATGGTGCAGAAATTAGTTCGGTTGGACGTTGCGCCGAAGATGATACCGGCGATAAATCCGGCGATTCCTACTATTGTAGTGACTGGCATTTCTTCCATGGAAACTCTCCCGAAGTGTATAAGTTAACATCCGACACACCAGGATTTTGTCGCCGTATCGTGTGGCGTTACCCCCTCATTTGGCGGCGGGAACCCTGTTAATTTGGCGAGATATATAGTACAGTTTGTGGAATTTGTATATTCAGTTCTTCTAAATTTCACTTCACAAGGAGTTGACCAGCCGGGCAGGGGGATTGCTATATTGTGGTCAATATATACTACCCACGTCTTGCCCGTTCACTATACATTGCTTTATATTAGGCATTTCTAATTACTAATTTTGAGACTGGCGACGACCTGGCAACTAGGAGATATTACCATGAGTGCTGATGGCGAAAATGCTAAATCGATGTCGATAATCGTCACCAAGGGAACGCTGGACTGGGCTTATCCTCCCTTCATTCTGGCGACCACGGCGGCGGCGATGGATGTCAAGGTAACCATGTTTTTCACGTTTTATGGTCTGCAATTGCTCAAAAAGAACCTGGACCACCTGCAAATATCGACGCTCGGCAACCCTGGCATGGAAATGCCGATGATGGGTATGCACATGACCATGCCCAATATCATGTCGGCGATTCCCGGCGTCGACGCCATGTGTACGACCATGATGAAAAATCTGATCAAGAAAAAGGGCGTCGCCTCTGTGCCTGAATTGCGCGAGGTGGCAATCGAATCCGATGTCAAGATGATCGCCTGCCAGATGACCATGGATTTGTTCGAGTTTAACAAGGAAGACCTGATCGAAGAGGTCGATATTGGCGGCGCCGCGACCTATATGGAAGGCGCCCTTAAATCGGACGTTAACCTGTATATATAGTCAGGATTGGGCGGAGGAGCATTGAGCCATGGCCTCGGTAAGCGCCAAACTTCCGTTATCCTTTAAGGTCGGCGATGTCGCGGAGTTGACGACCGGCGTGGTGGAAAAACCACTTTCCCGTTTGTTCGCCCTTTGTAATGTCGATCAGCAAAAGGAATTCATTCCGGAAAGGCGTTCATTTAGAATTCATGGCCATTCGACCACAATCCGGCTTGAACGCGCCTACTGGACCGTGCTTGAACTGCTGGCCGGCGAAGAGGAAATGACCGTCGCTTCGCTGGTTACCCGCATTCACGATCACTGCCAGATCGCCAATGAGAAGAATCTGGCATCCTGTTTGCGCGTGGTATGCCTGAAATTTATCAACGTATGCACTTGATAAAAAACTAATATGCCGTGTATATTTCTACAAACTAAACTAATGGAGTCCTGAACAATGACGACGACACTCGATACCAAGGGAATGAACTGCCCGCTGCCGATCCTCAAGGCGAAGAAAGCTCTCAAGGGGCTAAGCGGCGGAGAGAGCCTTCAGGTCCTGTCGACTGACCCAGGCTCGGTCAAGGATTTCGAGGCTTTTTGCCGGTCAACCGGAAACGAGCTTGTGGAAAGCAACGAAGACGCCGGTGTTTACACCTATCTTATTAAAAAGTCGGCGTAACGGCTTGAATAAAAAAAATAAAAATTCAGGGATCGGTATCTGGTTGAGCCTTTGTCGCGGGCCGGCGGGTTGCTTCGGGCTGGCGCGGATCGCGGTCATTGCGGTAATTTTCGTGATGATTGCGAGCGGCGCATCCCGGGCGGTAGCCGCCGAATTGGTGATGTTTGAAAGCACCTCTTGCACCTGGTGCGAAGCATGGCACGCCGAAGTCGGGATTATCTACGACAAGACTGACGAGGCGAAGGTCCTGCCGTTGCGTCTGGTCGATGTCGACGAAGAACGACCCAGTGATCTGGCCGATATCGGCGGCATCATCTATACCCCGACTTTTATAATTCTTGAAGACGGCAAGGAAACCGGGCGGATTATCGGCTATCCCGGCGAGGATTTTTTCTGGCAGATGCTTGGGGAATTCGTCAAGAAAGTCGAAGCCAGGCTGGCGAACGAGTCGTAGCTTTCATGTTTCGGTCCGTAATCTATCGAACAGTGGCGGCAAGTTGTCTGCTGCTTCTGTCGGTAGCTGGTGTTTCGGGCGAAGAAAACCTGGTCGAGTCGAAATCCATGTCGCTCGACCTGGCCCTGAAGGCGGCGACGGCAGCCGTGCGGTCGTGCCGCGATCAGGGCTATCAGGTGTCGGTCGCGGTGATCGAACGGGGCGGCGCCACACAAGTTATTCTTCGTGACCAGTTGGCCGGAATTTTTACTCCGGAAGTGGCCGTTCGCAAAGCCAGGACGGCACTTAATTTCCGGACCAATACCGGCAATCTTGTGCAATCCACCATGAGCGGCAAGCCGGCTTCCGGTTTGCGGCAACTGCCGGGCGCAATTTTTGTCGGCGGCGGAGTCAGGGTCGAGGCCGGCGGGCTTGTCGTTGGCGCCATTGGAATCTCCGGGGCGCCCGGACCGGACCTTGATGAGGCATGCGCCATTGCCGGCATCGATTCCATTCGCGATATTCTGGATTTTTAATTTGTCGTAAGCGGGTTAGAGTCCTAGGCTGTCAGTTAAATACATAGCATGGACAATAACATCGACAGTTCAATAAACGATGACGCCCAATCGGACCCGGCTGATTTTACAGATACCGGATGGGCTATGTCTATGGTCGAGCAGTTACCTGACCCGGTGTGCCTGTGCCGTAACGGCGCGGTGTTGCGGGTCAATAACGCCGTGCTGGAAATGCTTGGGCTCAAGTCCGCCAAGCGGCTGCAAGGCCGTCCTTTTGCCGATTTTCTGCATCCGGACTACCGGGAAACGGTAAATGACCTGCTGGACCGGAAATTTATCGAACGCAAACCGTTTGCGATAAAATTCCAGCGCGGCAAACACGCCAGCATCGATGCCGAAATTTTCGTATCTCCGATTGGCGGTGCCGAAAGTGGTCTTGTTGCGGTATTGGCGCGGGACATAACGGATAAGGTCCGGATAACCGAAGCTATCCTGAGAAGCGAAAACCGCTATCGACATCTGGTCGAACAGGCCTTGAATCTGATTTGCGTCACTGAAAACGGCTTTATAACCTATATCAATCCTGCGGGAGCCAGGATTTTACACGAACGGGCTCCTTCGAAAATGATTGGCCGCCGGCTTAATACGCTTTTTCATCCTGATTACCAGGAAGCCCTGGACGACGGATTTAAGGGGCTGGTGTCCGAGTTGGAACAAAATTCGAGTTACGATTCTTCCCTGCCGCTCAAATTTGTCTGTGTCGATGCCGATGTCATCGACGTACAGGTAGCGGTGATGCCGTTTGGCGCCCCCGGCGAGGACGTATTCATGCTGGAAGCCCATGATATTACCAGCCGTCTGCAGGCAAGCAGCGCCCTGCGCGAACGCGAACAGCGCTTAAACGGAATCATGAATTCCGTCGCCGACGCCATAATTACAACTGATGACGCCGGCCTTATTCAATCTTTCAACCCGGCGGCGGAACGAATATTTGGCCATAAAAGCGCCGATGTAATCGGCAGGAACATCGATCTTATTGTTTCGAAAAAGCATAAAAAACAGCATGACGGGTATATCCGGACTTATCAGAATACCGGGCAAAAAAATGTTATCGGTGTGACCGGGCGTGAACTGGAGGCCATAAAAGCGGACGGAACGATTTTTCCCATCGAACTTTCCGTTACCGAATTGCGGCAGGGGAAGCGTCTGTTTTTCACCGGTATAATTCACGACATAACAAAACGTAAACGGGCGGAAGACGCGTTGCGCCAGGCTCACGATGAACTGGAAGTACGGGTCAGGGAAAGGACCAGCGAACTTACCCAGGAAATTACGGAACGAAAAATTGCCGAGAAAAACTTGCGGCTGGCAGCCGAAGTTATCGCCAACCTGACGGAAGCCGTGGTCATTATTGATAGAAAGTTCAAGGTTCTGAGTGTAAATCCGGCATTCTCCGAAATATCCGGTTTCGGTACCGACGATGTCATCGGCAAGCGCCCGCCATTTTACAAGGCATTAAAAAAAGACCGTGACCTGTTCGAACGCATGAACAAGGAATTGGAAGGCAAGGGGTATTGGGAAGGAGAACTTTGGACGGCCAAGCAAAACGGCCAGAAATATGCCGTTCGGCTATCCATATCGGCGATCGTTGCTGATGGCGGTAAAGACCTTCAGTACGCGGTCGTATTCAACGACATCACCAAGCGCAAGCAGGATGAGGAGCGGATCTATTTCCAGGCCAATTACGACCCATTAACAGAACTGCCTAACCGGACCCTGTTTCAGGACCGTTTGCATCAGGGCCTGTTCACCATGGCGCGCTCCGACCGCAAGCTGGGCCTGATGTTTTTGGACCTCGACGGGTTCAAAGAGATCAATGACAACTATGGACACGACGCCGGCGATTTATTGCTTAAGGAAACGGCGCAGAGGCTTCGGGATTGTATCCGCGAGGGTGATACCGTCGCCCGTCTGGGCGGCGACGAATTCACCATTATCATGCCGAATCTTACGGATCCCGCCGATGCCCGCCTGTTGGCGCACCGAATACTTGACGCCATATCGACACCGTTCCATCTCAAAGGCCATGAATCCACCGTATCCGCCAGTATTGGCGTGACGATTTATCCCGATGACGCCTCCGATGCCGGCGATCTGGTCAAGAACGCCGATGTCGCCATGTATCGGGCGAAAGAGAACGGCAAGGCCAATTACCAGTTCTTTACGGCCGATCTGAACGAGGAAATTCAGGAGCGCCTGATACTTAAAAACGGGCTGGTCAAGGCGCTGGAAAACAATGAATTCGTTCTCCACTATCAGCCGAAAATGAACATTGAAACGGGTCGGATTACCGGTGTCGAGGCCTTGATGCGCTGGAACAGCGAGACCATTGGCAGCGTTTCGCCGGTAAAATTTATTCCTGTCCTGGAAGAAACCGGATTAATCGTTGAGGTCGGTGAATGGGCGCTGCGAACCGCATGCCGGCAACACCAGATGTGGATCAGGGAAGGGTTGCCGCCGATCAGGGTAGCCGTAAATCTGTCGGCCCGGCAATTGCGTGAGGAATCTTTCGTCTCCAACGTGATAAAAATCATGGCCGAAACCGACGCCACCCCGGAAAGCCTTGAAGTCGAAATAACCGAAAGCATGGTGATGTCGGACGCCTCCAATGCCGTCGCCGCGCTGATGGAACTGAATGACCTGGGCCTGCATATCGCCATGGACGATTTTGGAACCGGCTATTCGTCTTTGAGCTACCTTAAAAACTTTCCCATCCATACCATCAAGATTGACCGGTCGTTCGTATCCGATATTGTTACCAGCGAAGATGACACGGCCCTGGTTCAGACGATTATTCAATACAGCCATAATACCAACCGCAAAGTCGTCGCCGAAGGGGTTGAGAACAAGGAACAATTATCCATTCTCAAGAGTCACCGCTGTGATGAAATTCAGGGATATTTTTTCAGCAAGCCAATGCCTGCGGATCAATTGACCGATTTTTTTAAGAACAAGGATTTCAATTGCTAGAACCTAGCCGGGATACTTTCTTTTAAAATATCGCTGTTGGCGGGTATGTGTCAGGCTTCGTTCCAGGTACAGCTCAGGCGCAGCTCGCCGGCCGTGTTGGCGATCGTGGCGAGGCATGTTTTAGCACTTTTCGGCGGGATCCAGGCGGCGATCCTGACTTCATACTGGTCGTTTTTACCACCCGGTATGCCTTCCGAATTGAGCCGCACGATGTTGGCGTTAAACTGGATAAAGACCTCGCTTAAGCGGGCGATCAGGCCCGGCCTGTCGCCGCCTTTCAGGCTGATTCTATGGGTAATGTGGGCGGTTTCCGCGTGCGTGGGGGAAAGTTCAAAATTGGTGATGGTAATTTCCGCATCCCTGAGTTCATCCAGGGCGGCAAGTTCGGTATTCAGGGCATCGCCGCTCAGGTCATGCGGCAACGAACAAACGGCGGTGAATTCGGCGCCACCGCCAAGAACGGCGAAAGTGGTATCGCCCAGATTAACCCCCAGATCGAACAGCTCTCCGGTAACGGCCGATATCAGGCCGATCCGGTCCGGACAGATAATGGAGACAAGTACTGATAACGCCATGATTTTGTTCTATCCTGCAAGGCCACGCGGCGAAGCCTAACATAAGGATCGGTTGAGAACAAACATATGCCCCCCATGGCTCCCCTGATACGCACGGTCTTTCTTGCCGGTTTGTTTTTCACGCTGGCACTGTCGCCGCCATCCAACGGTGCGGAAAAAACAGCCGGAACCGAGCGGGCCTATTTGTACGAGCACCCGCGGCTAGGATATTTTATCGGCATACCGGTTAACGTGATTTTACAGGACCGGGGCGATAAACGCGGGATCGCGCTTAAATCCAGGAAAGGCTACCAGATAACGGTTCAAACCAACGTGACCAATCCGGAAATTGATCTGCAAGGCATGTTGTTCCGCCTGGAATCAAAATACCTGGGCAACGGCAAACCATGGTCGCGCAAATTTGAACAAGGCAAGACACGAATTGCCGGATTGAACGCCGTCGAGGCCATGTATGAAGGATCGGGCGCCTGGGTTCGCGTTGTCATCGTTCGCGGGGCAAGGCTCGATTATGTTTTTATCTTCCTCGCCCCGCCCCCTAACTTCCAAAGACTGGTCGCCGAATTCGACTGGGTGATGGCCAGTTTCAGGCCGGCCCCCGGCGACCGCGTGGCGACCCGGGCTCCGGCGGCAGGCGCACAACCTTTATTACAAACCTTGGCCGCACCCGATCTCGGGTTCACGATCGGCTATCCATTTGAATGGGTCGCCGAGCGGCAGGGTAAATATCTGGTTGTAATCAGTGGAAAACCCGGAACGGCTGACTATTTCGCCGCAGTCAGTCTGCAAAATGTCAAAGCGCAGGATGCCCAGGCATCGCCGGGCGCGGCTATTACCGCCACCCTGCGGGGGTTAAAGCGCCAGATCGTTGCAACCGACCGCCAGGCCCGGTTCTCGGATGAGGGGCCGTATATTTACACCAGGCCCGGGACAAGGCTTAATGGCGGCCAGTTCAAGGTAAGCTACGAGCGGGACAAGACACTCTACAAACAGTGGACGATTGTCCTGCCCAGGAAAGATGAAAAGGTGATCCACATCTGGTCGTACACCACACCCGCCGGGCAGTTCCGGAAATACGGCGAAATCGCGCGATCAATACTGGATTCCTGGAATATTGACGTTGGTCCCTGACCGCAATCAGACAATTTTTTTACAAGAAATGGCGCCGCCGGCAGCCGGGCGCAGAATTTACAGGAAGTGATGTGTTGCTTTATCCGTCGCCGTGATAGATGTTCGCCCCATGACAGACGCCAAAAACAAAGATAAAGAACAGACTGCCGGCGGCCCGGGGCCGGATGAAGATGCTGTCGCCACCGTTAAAATAGGATTTCTTGGTCGGCTGCGAGCATATTTTCTCGCCGGTATCCTGATCACGGCGCCAATATTCATAACTTTTTATCTGGCCTGGCTTTTTATCCATTTTGTGGACAGCAAGGTAACTCCCCTTATTCCTCTAAAATACAATCCGGAAACCTATCTGCCGTTCGGTATGCCGGGACTTGGCCTGATCGTGCTGGTCATCGCGATGACCTTGATCGGCGCCCTGACCGCCGGATTCGTCGGTCGCCTTTATGTGCGCATGACCGAACGGTTGCTCAATCGAATGCCGGTTATCAGGGGGGTTTACGGCGCCATCAAACAAATCCTGGAAACCGTTCTGGCCCAGCAATCGAACGCTTTTCGCGATGCCGTGCTGGTGGAATATCCGCGTCGCGGGATCTGGGCCATCGCCTTTATCACCGGCACCACCAGGGGTGAGGTTCAAAATATTACGGAAGAAGAGTGTATAAATATTTTCCTGCCAACAACGCCTAATCCGACCTCTGGATTCCTGCTGTTCGTACCGAAAAAAGATCTGATTCCGCTATCCATGACAGTCGAGGAAGCGATGAAGATGGTTATTTCCGGCGGTATTGTTACCCCGGTCGACCGCCGACCGGACCGTGAAAAAGCGAAACCGGTGGTTTCCGCAGCGACTTATGAAACCCTGGAAATACTGCGTGAATCCCGACGCACCCCGATATTGATCCCGAAGGATCAGCAGCCTGATTCCGATCCGGAAGCCTAGTTTAGTTTCAAGGCCCGGTTGACGGCATTGATCTGGTCTTCGACGGAAATAGCCACTTCCGACGTTATATCCAGGCCGCGGTCTTCGAAAACATCTTCGTCCCGATGGTCGTCGCGCCAGTTTTTGATTGTTTGATCACGTTCGCGAATCAGATCGATGATCTGCGGCCGGAACAGGCGCAGCATCGCGCTCAGCCATATGTTGACCGGCCATGAGGGCGGCACCAGATCGATCTCGAAGCGTTCCAGCATGGCGATAACATCATCGGCTTCGAACCAGTTTTCGGCGGTCACCCAGCGATTGGCGGTAAACAACGAAACGGGATAACCGGCGCTGTCCATGGAAATGGCGATCAGATGGCAAATGGTGTCGTCGCGTTCGTCCATATAATCCATGTGGGACTGCTCGATGGGCTGCATCGACGCCGCCATGCCCTGCTCGCGCAGGAAGGTGTGGAAGTGGCCGTGTTCGCCCCCCGGACGGTGGGCATGATAGTAGTATTGGCTGTGGCTTCCCGGGTCGTAGATATCGCCCGGCGGATAATGTTCCAGTTCGATGAACGGTTCATTGCCACGCAGCACCTCGCCGACAACGTTGTCGGCGGATCTTTGCAGTACCCGATAACATTCCAGGATTTGCAACCCGGCCTCGCGCATGACTTGCAGATCGTCCGGAGACAGGGCTTCAAGATGTGATGATAGTTCTTTTGCCATCGGCGGAACCTAACAGATAAACGCGACAAAGCCAAAACCGCATAACAAAAGGCAGACCGGAAATCTAGTTGGATGAATTTCCCTTGGCTGCGCACGGGTTGCAGGGATTCATCATCTTTGTCTTGGCCGCACACGGGTTGCAAGGGTTCATCATTTTTGTCTTGGCCGCGCACGGGTTGCAGGGGTTCATCATTTTTGTCTTGGCCGCGCACGGGTTGCAGGGGTTCATAATTTTTGTCTTGGCCGCACACGGGTTGCAGGGGTTGCTGCCGGCGGCCATTTGAACGCCCGATGCGGCCTGGGCCGGCGCCATGGTGAGGGTCGCGCCGACTCCGGTCAACAGGGCCAGGCTTAGTGCGGTGGTGGTGGCGGTAATTTTCATTTTCAACATAATCGTTCCTAATTCAGGTTATTGACGGACCGAAAAGCTATTTGTTCCGGTATTGTTTCTGGTTAGTTGGCCGCACACGGATTCTTGGCGGCGCAGGGGTTGCACGGATTCTTGGCCGCACATGGATTGCTCGGTTTTTTTGCCGCGCATGGATTGCAGGGATTTGGGGCTTTGGCGATGAAGGTTTGTTGCAGCGTTTCCGTATAGGCGGTAACCGCCGCCAATTCGCGGGAATCCCAGGGCAGCGGTTTCGATTCCATCGGCACGACCATGCAAAACTGGATCATCTCATCGAGCGAGACAGACTTGATGCCGCTGTTGTCGACCGCCATCTCGACCCTGTGGGGAAAGGGCTTGGCGAATGATTTTGCGAAGGCGTCCAGATTGGCGTGGCAACTCTGACAGGCCAGACCATTACTCGACAGGCTGGTGTCCATGAACAATTTTTTGCCTTCAGCCACCAGCGAGCCCTGGTCTCCCTGGTAAAGCATGGTTCCTTTCGGGCGAACGACCAGCTTGGGATCGACCCCGGCGGCGCCACAGGGATTACAAGGATTTACCTTGGCCGCGCAGGGATTGCACGGGTTCATCATTTTCGTCTTGGCCGCACACGGGTTGCACGGGTTGCAGGGATTTTTCGTGGCGGCCACCCGCAACAGCAGGGCCTGG